>ENA-OQDD01000580-OQDD01000580.1-human-gut-metagenome-genome-assembly--contig:-NODE-580-length-14439-cov-1.724078_pt1 | contig 14439 bp, 22 predicted proteins | sample MGYA00242507_ERZ504598 | MGnify/ENA primary metagenome ERZ504598 (study PRJEB26092, sample SAMD00036318) | human gut metagenome | host: Homo sapiens | study: EMG produced TPA metagenomics assembly of... | reverse complement strand
GATAAGTCTTTAATCCTCCCGAGAGATTACGTACCTTGTCAAATCCGTGTTGTGTCAGTATACGGTAAGCAAGATACCCCCGTAACCCGACTGCACAAAATGTATAAATCATTTTATCTTTCGGTAATTCTGCCAACCGGTCGCGAAGTTCATCCAACGGAATATTCACGGCACCCGGTAAGCTACCCAATGAAAATTCATCCGGGGTGCGGACATCCAATAGGAACTTATTTTCCATTTCAATGTCTCGCAATTCTCTCCAATACACAGGATTGTTTTTGCCTGTGATGATATCTTCAGCTACATATCCTGCCAGTGCTACCGGATCTTTGGCCGAAGAGAACGGAGGAGCATACGCTTGTTCAACTTTCATCAGATCGTAGATTGTTCCCTCGTGCTTGATGACAAGTGCGAGTTCGTCAATCCGTTTGTCCACCCCATCGTAACCAACGATTTGTCCGCCATACAATCTTCTGTCTTTTTTATCGAAAGTGATTTTAATGCTCATCGGCATGGCATCCGGATAGTAACCGGCATGAGATGCCGAGTGAGTCACCGAGCTTTGATATTCCATGCCCCACTGCTTCAAGCGTTTGGCTGCAAGGCCCGTAGAGGCTACCGTCATGTCGAATACTTTGGCAATGGAGGTGCCGATAGCTCCTTCGTAGGAAACAGTATTGCCAAACACCATATTATCAGCAACGATACGTCCCTGGCGGTTGGCAGGATTTGCCAGATAATTGAGCCAGGGCTTTCCGGTCAGCGGATGAGGATATTCGATGGCATCGCCCACGGCATAGATGTCTTTTTCGGAAGTCTCCAAGTGTTCGTCTACCCAGATACCGCCCATCTCGCCCAGTTTCAAGCCGGCTTGTTGCGCCAATGCAGTGGCAGGACGCACACCGATGGAGAGTAACACCATATCGGCAGGAATGGCCTTTCCGCTTTTCAGGAATACGGTGATTCCGTTGTCCGTACGCTTGAAGTGGGTTACGCCTTCTTCCAGATAGAGGGAGACACCTTTCTGCAACAGATGCTGATGAATAGGTGCCGCCATAGAGAAGTCGATAGGCGCCATCACCTGATTACCCATTTCGACTACAGACACATGAACACCGGCATGATGCAGGTTCTCCGCCATTTCCAATCCGATGAAACCGGCACCTACCACCACGGCGCGTTTCACCTGCTTGTCCGAGATATAAGCCTTGATATGGTCGGTATCTTCTACATTGCGCAACGTGAAGATGCCTTCGGAATTAATGCCTTCCAAGGGGGGCTTCACGGGGTTAGCACCGGGAGAAAGCAAAAGTTTGTCATAGCTTTCATCGTACTCCTTGCCTTCCGCATTGCGTATGGTAACGGTCTTGTTTTTGGGATGGATGGCGATTACTTCATTCTGCACACGCACATCAATGCGGAAGCGCTTGCCGAAAGATTCGGGTGTCTGTACCAACAGCTTCTCGCGCTCTGCTATCACTCCACCTATATAATAAGGTAAACCACAATTAGCATACGAGATGTAAGGGCCTTTCTCCAATAAAAGGATTTCAGCCATTTCGTCCACTCTTCTCAGTCGGGCGGCTGCCGTGGCTCCACCTGCTACACCGCCAATGATTACATATTTCATAATTCTTCGTTTTTTAAGTTTGACGATGCAAAGAAAATAATTATTTTCAATAAAACATAATTTCCAAAGGAAAATATTATTAAAAGACTCATTTTTAATAAGAATAGGCATAAAAAAACGGATTATTACAAGTTTTTACACCTATAATAATCCGTTCAGTATGCAAGTTTTTATAAGCTTACCAACCAAGCCGAGCAAGACCGACAGCACTATACCATGAAGTAGAACGATAAGCGGCATTAGCAGCTTGAGCAGCAGCAGAAGTGGCAGTGGAAGGTATATAATGGCTAACCCCATTTGCCCGCTTCATGGAGAACATACCAACAGACATCGAATAAATCATCGGTGTTTTTTCCAACAGACAGAAGCTGCATCATATGCTTGCTTCCATTCATCCAAGGCAACTTCATCCACAACGAGTTTTTCCATCATTTCTACGAAATCATAATAGCCTACATAATAAGACGATCCTACTTTACGCTGATCATAATCAAAGACCGATGACCGAAGAACTTCTCTATCTGCTGTCACTCCCGACAAAGCATTTGCTGTAGCAGCAGCTAAGTTCTCAAGCTCAGAAGATTTCAGCACATCTATAGCAGTGCCCATTGTCCAATTGCTATTACTTCCTATTTTTCCAGTATAAATTTCATCATAAGCAGCAAAAGTCCCAATAGCCATTTCTACCGCTGCACCTTTCTGAAATATAAATGGAAACATTCTATCATAGGCAGCACCAGGACCTGGATTCTCAGCAGGGAAACCAATATAGTAATCGCAACAATCACGCAACTCATACGCGACTTCCACCGACTGCATAAAGCAAGCATCAAACATAATAAAATCAAAATGAGGAGCGTTCTGTAATACTAACTTCAAGTCCTCAATATTCATATAATGCCCTCCTCCAGTCTTATCATTTCCTATCCAGCGAGTAGAAGGCAATGGAGTAGGTATCCATCCTTCCCCATGCGACCAATAAATCAAACCATAACTTTCCGCTTTATATAAAGAATTCCCAAACACATCATTGAATACCTCTTGCGTCTCAGCGACTCCGCACGAATTTCTATCTTCGTATTCTTTGACTATTGTTTCAACAACAGTACCACCTTTATTTTCAATTTCAATCAAACGAGGAAATCCCGTATCTATATACACCAATAAATGCATATCAGATGTATTATCAATTGAAGCCATCCCAGCTTTCAATTCCTCCAAATCCCCATCCGTAAAGCTAGCCAATGGATTTATACTATTATCCGCTGCCATATATACCAGCACAGTACGTTTCCCATCAACCGGAGGATCAGGTATCGGGTCATCACCACGACACGCCGACATGAACAAGGGGAAAACGAAGAAAAAAGAAGATATAGTTTGTTTTCATACTTGAAATCTTATTCCTGCGGTTTTGCAAATGTGAAAGCCTCAGGCTTCACCACCTGCAAAACCATATTCTTACTCTTCTTATACTTACCTTTTACCTTTACAGCCTCTTTTTCCAACTTTTTCCTGTTTTCAGAGAAATAAATCATGCAAGTATAGTCCGGCTTCTTCAGATTATACTCCAGATAATTCTTGAGCTGGTAAGTGTATAAATCACGCTTGGGCAAGAATCCATTCTTATCCAGCTCTACGCTGTCCAATACCTGGATGTCTGTATAATATACGATGGAGTCATTGAAAGAAGCCGCCACACCAAAAGCATATACAGCCTTTTCCTTATCTTTCATTGTAAAAGCTGAGCACAACGCAAAAACCAAAGCTACGGCACAAAGTATACGAACGTATTTCATTGAGTTATGAGTTATAAGTTATGAATTATCAATGGGGGCAAAGATATAAAAAAAACCGCACGCCTACTAAAGACGTACGGTTTTTAATTCCTTCTATTTGTCGGAAACTGATATTTCTTATTTATCCCAAATAAGATTTGAGCAATTTACTACGATTACTTTGTCTTAATCTTCTGATTGCTTTTTCCTTAATCTGACGCACACGCTCACGGGTCAAGCCGAATTTGTCGCCGATTTCCTCTAATGTCATTTCCTGCTGTCCGATACCGAAAAACATCTGTATGATTTCTTTTTCCCTATCGGTTAACGTAGAAAGAGCTCTATCAATTTCCCTCGCAAGAGACTCGTTCACCAAAGAGCGGTCAGCCATAGGGGAGTCATCGTTGACCAGTACATCGAGCAAGCTGTTGTCCTCTCCTTCTACAAAAGGTGCGTCCACCGAAATGTGACGGCCGGACACCTTCAGCGTATCAGAGATTTTGTCAACAGGGATTTCCAGTTCATCGGCAAGCTCTTCAGGAGACGGACGACGTTCGTTTTCCTGCTCGAACTTGGAGAAGGCCTTGCTGATTTATTGCGAGCTACCTGGTTCAACGGAAGACGTACAATACGCGACTGCTCTGCCAAAGCCTGCAAAATGGACTGACGTATCCACCATACTGCATAACTGATGAACTTGAAACCACGTGTTTCATCGAACTTTTCGGCAGCTTGATCAGTCCTAAATTACCCTCGTTAATCAAGTCGGGCAAACTCAAACCTTGGTTTTGGTACTGCTTGGCCACAGATACAACGAAACGCAGATTGGCACGTGTCAATTTCTCCAGTGCAACACGGTCACCCTTGCGGATGCGCTGAGCGAGCTCCACTTCCTCTTCAACAGTAATGAGGTCTTCGCGACCGATTTCCTGCAAATACTTGTCAAGAGAAGCGCTCTCTCTGTTAGTGATACTTTTTGTAATTTTAAGTTGTCTCATTCTTATAATACAGATTTGGGTTGCAAAGGTACGACAAATTATTTTGTTACAATAATTTCATCCCAACTTTTTCACCTTATTTATATCTTATCCTATATAACAAAAAGGATGCCGGTATGTATTGTACCGACACCCCCTTTTTCGCTATTGTTAGCTAATATTACAATCTTCTTACCTAACTATCCCTATTTTTTATTCTTGAGTCAAATCAACGGCATACATTGCACGTTTTCCTGACGGGAACATACCGGTGATGAACAAACCTTGCTCAGGAGACTTTCTTGCCTCTTTCATCGCCTTTTCCAAATCGTCCACCGTCTTCATCGGCACTCCGTTGGCTTTCAGAATGATGAAGCCCTTGCGGATACCTGCATCGGCCATCTTGCCATTGGTAACCCCGGTAACTTCCAGACCGTAACCCAGGTTCAACTGCTTCTTCAGCTCGGAAGATACGGGCTTGAAGGCTGCACCCAAGATTTCCATTCCGGCATCCTTCACTACCTTCGTAGTGCCTTGCTCATTCTTCAGCGTGATTTCGAATTCCTTTTCCTTCTTGTCACGAACCACTGTTACCTTCACTTTGTCGCCCGGACGGTGTTTTGCCAGCATTTCCTGCAAATCCGAGAACTTGTGAATCTTCTTGCCGTTCAATGCTATGATTACATCATTTTCCTTCAAGATGCCGGCAGCGGAACCACCTTCAACAACTTCGGCCACATAGATACCCTCTTTCACACCAAGTTCGTCGGCCTTCTTCTTCAGTTCTTCGGTCCAACGTTCGTCCATCTGCAGGTCTGTGCTCAAATCACTACCCTTGATGCCAAGGAGCGCGCGCTGCACGGTACCAAACTGTTTCAAGTCGGCTACCACCTTTGTCATAATGCTGGTAGGGATGGCAAAACCATAGCCGGAATAAGCACCCGTGGGTGAGTAAAGCATGGCATTGATACCAACTAGCTCGCCTTTGGCATTCACCAACGCACCACCACTGTTACCTTGGTTGATGGCAGCATCCGTCTGAATGAAAGACTGGATGTTTGCAGCTTGTCCGTTGGAGCAGAAGAGCCAATGGAACGGGCTTTTGCACTGACGATACCAGCTGTTACGGTAGAGTTCAGGTTGAACGGATTACCTACTGCCAATACCCATTCTCCCACCTTCAACTGGTCGGAGTCACCAACCGGAATTGTCGGGAAGTCATCCCCTTCAATCTTAATCAATGCCAAGTCCGTGCTGGGGTCAGTACCGATGATGCGTCCTTTCAGCTCACGGTCGTCATTCAGTTTCACAGTGATTTCATCAGCACCTTCCACCACGTGATTGTTCGTCACAATATATCCGTCTTTGGAGATGATGACCCCCGAACCGAAACCTACACGCGGCTGGGTCTGTATCTGGCGCTGGCGTCCACGACCGTCTCCAAAGAAGAAGTCAAAAATATCCGGCTGTTCTTGCACCGTCTGAGTCTTGCTCAACTGAGTGGCACGTATATGCACTACAGCATGGAGCGAGCTCTCCGCTGCTTGTGTCAAATCCACAGGCTGGGCATCCGTTGCATGGAAAGCTGCCGGCAGCAGATTATTCGGGTTCTGTTGGAACAACTCGCTGAATGCGGCAGGCTTTTCCTTATTCAGCATCTTATAAGTGGTCAATCCAGCCACTCCAGAGCTCAGGAGCACGATAGCCGCAACTCCAAGGATGTTTTTTGTTGTCTGTTTCATACTATTCTTCCTATTCTTTAAATTGTTAATATTCAAGTTTCGTTTAACATTACGACGTTAAAATAACGACAAAAACGTTCAGTTATTCCGCTTGTCACTCTTTTTTGTTCTCTTTTAACAGAGGATATTTAGGGCTTAACAGCGGTTAACGGCAAAGACTGACAAATTAGCATTTATGTACGATTGCTGACTGTTAAAGAACTGACAGATAGGGCATAAAAGACGCATCACCCGTTGCAGGCCGAAACGATGATGCATTTGGGGTAAACAGATGATGCGTTTATACCAAACAGATGATGTGTTCGGGCTGAACGCATCATCTGTTTTTAGAGGGCAGATAGTACCTTAATAATTCAAGTAATCAATGTCCATGTGGTAGTCCCACTGCGGGAAGTAGAGGTTACCTCCCTCCCACTCCACCTCGCCACGCTGGAAGTCGACGGTCTCGCTGCGGGGATACTGCTTTTCGGGCTGTAGCGGCATGCCGTAATCAGTGTTCACAATCATGCGCCAAGAGTCTATACCACCCAGGAAGAAATATTCTTCGTCGGCATTGCGAGCAAAGGCAGGAATGCCGAATGACTGGTCGGCAGGCACCCAACCCACACCCTCAAAATAGACTTCTGCCCAATCGTGCAGATTCCATGCACGGGGATGCATCATGAAGCCGCTCTGGAAATGTGCGGGAATTCCACTGATGCGGCAAAGCGTAATGAACAGCAGGCTGACTTGGCCACAGTCTCCGTGACGGTTGTCCAACACATATTCCGGGATATTCTCAATGGTGGAATATTCGCGTGCAGAAGCCCACGGGAAGTTGTCATTCACCAACGGAAGATACGTTTGGCTTTCAAGTAGGGGTTGGTTTCACCGGCTGTCAATTTGGCAGCAAGTTCGCGCAAGCGTGGGGAAAAGACGATATGCTTCTCACGCTCGGCAGTATATTCCTTATAAAGGGCGGTCGTCGTATCATAGGGCTGCACGTCTTCCGGCTTCAGATTATGCCATTCGCCGTTGGCGGTAAACTCAAAGGTTTCGGAGAATACGGTCGGTTCGCCTTCGACAGCACGTTTCTCCATGTACAATGTACTGTGACGGCACTCGGGCGACGAAAAGGTGTATTGCGGTTCACTGGCCGAAATGAACTCGACATCCTGCTGCCGACCTGGTCCTGACGGGGATAGGGCAACCAGGCAACGGATGATTTCCCGGCAGGCACGGCATTGGTATCCACGGTCAACGTGTAGGTGACGCGCATGCGCTTCGGCGCAACAATGGCCTTGCCTCCTTCTTCACAGCAGAAATGATTTCGGGCAGGTTCTCCATATTCACTTTCTCGCTGCCACTCGGCGAAGAACCTTCCTTGGCTATCTTGATGTCATAGCAAGTGGAGTCCACACGAAACAGATTAGGTCCGGCATTACGGAAATAGCGTTTCTCTCCATCCAGCATCATGCACTCAAAGCTTTGGAAGCTTCCCACTGGCGCATCTGTCATCGGTCACGTCGGGAATATACTTGCGGATATAGTCCTTCACCTGGGATTCCGTCATACAGAAATCCGTAAGCAGACGTTGGTGCAGGTCGTCCTCCCAATTATAGGGCTTGCTCTCGGACTTCGTGCTGCATGCAGAAGCTATCACAAACAGAGCGACGGTATACAATAGCTTTCTCATAACTTCACCACTCCAATACCCGGCAAATCGGGCAACGTTATCTTACCTTTCACAACCTCCATACCCTTGAAACGGTCGTTCGCAATCAGCAGACTACCGTCTAAGTCGCAAAGTCCACTGCCGGAGAGAATTGAGAGGCAGCGGTAATGGCACAAGAGGTCTCGGTCATACAGCCTACCATCACTTTCATGTCCAATGCACGTGCCAAAGTCACCATCTTCCAGCTTCGCGCATACCGGTACACTTCATCAGCTTGATGTTGATGCCCGTAAAGGCGCCTTCAAGCCTGCCACATCCTTCAGACGCTGAATGACTCATCGGCAAATATGGGTAACGGGCTTTGCTGGGCGACCCATGCGATATCGTCCAATTGTTCCTTGGCATCGGTTGCTCTATCATGACAATTCCTTTTCGTGCAGCCAATGTATCATATCGAGCGCATGATGTTTGTCCTTCCAACCCTGGTTGGCATCAATGGCAATCGGAAGGTCCGTCACCGAACGGATGGTCTCTATCATTTCCTTGTCGTTCTCCCGCCCCAGCTTCACTTTAAGGATATTGAACTGGTCGGCACACTCTTTCGTCTTTTCACGCACCACGTCGGCCGTATCAATGCCGATGGTGAAAGTTGTAGAGGGAGTCTTTTCCTTGTCCAAACCCCATATCTTATACCAAGGGGCTTGCAACAGTTTGCCCACAAGGTCGTGCAAGGCGATGTCCACAGCAGTTTTAGCAGCGGAATCCCCTGCCGAGAGGCTGTCTATATAAGCCAGTATATCTTCCAGCTGAAAGGGGTCTGAGAATTGGCCGATGACATCCTGCACCTTCTTCAGAAAAGCCAATACACTGTCCATCGTGCCCAGTTCGTGTTGCAGGTACGGGGGCATGGAGCTTCACCATAACCGATAATGCCATCATATTCTATCTCACCTGAACGTCGGGAGTGGTAGTACGCGAGTAGGTGGCCACTGTAAAGACATGGCGCAATTTCAGTTCATAGGGGAAGAAACGCAGTTTCATTTTGGGGGTTACACCTGCCCTACTGTTCACGTTGAACAAGGAAGGAGCGTCATTTCCTCCGGCAAATACATGATTGATTGCCATGCCTGAGCCGAGTGCGGCAAAAGCGGCGGTTTTCAGGAAATCTCTTCTGTTTGACATAATTGTGTGTGTATTAAATGTGCCAATATGCTAATGTGCCAATATGCCAATGGGCTGCGCTATATATATACTACGTCATGTTTGCACCGTCACGCCGAGGTCATTGGCATATTGGCACATTAGCACATTATTACATTGAATAAAATGGATTCGTTTCCGTTGTATTGAGCGACGCCTCCTTGTTTATATAAGGTAACACGCGCGTAGCGAACAACAGTCTACCGAGGTTGTATTCATCGAACAGCTCGTCGTCGGGGCTGAAGCTATTGACGCGCACATCGCCTTGCGAATGGATGAAACGCTTGTTGCCGATATACATGCCGACATGTACCACACGTTCCTTGCGTTCCGGCGTCGCCTTGCGCCCGAAGAAAATCAAATCGCCCGGCTGGAGGTTACTGAAATCAGGAGCGATATCGATATGCTCGCCCACGTATGCCTGCTGGGAAGCATCCCGCGGAATGATGATGTCGTGCATGAAAAGAACGGTGCGCATGAAGCCGCTACAATCCACCCCTTTGGAGGAAGTGCCAGCCCAAAGATAAGGGATGCCCATCATGCTATGCGCCGTGGCTATAATGCTGGCGGCATCCTGCTTCAAGGTGGCACGCCATTTCTTCTCAGGCATGGAGATGGATTTGGAGATATATCCCTGACGGCGTCGGGATAAGCCACCTTATAAAAGGCACCTTTTGTCCCCTCCCACTTCAGGCGGTTTCCTGCAGCAACATCAGAGACGGTCTGCGATGCCTGGCTGGGCTGTGAGTAGACAAAGCCATAATGCGAAGTCACCACTATTTTCTCTGCATTGTTCCAAGCGGTCAGCTCTTCCCGCGTGACGGGATGTATGCCTACTCGGTGTACCCATGCAATGTAGTTGTCCGGTGTCTGGATACGGTACCAGCCGTCGCGCTGCAACACCCGCACCGGCATACCCATCAAGCCTTGCGTCATCATTTCTGAAGAGAAATCCGGGGCTACCCGAAGATTGCACACAGACACATTGACAATGCCATACGTCTTGCCTTCAAGTCCGGCCTCATCCGGAAGCACTTGCAGACAATCCATCACCGCATATCCTTTCTTTGCCAAACCATCCAGCAAAGCCGTCTTTGCCTCTGCCGAAGTGGTGACACCACGCAACATCACATTCTTTCCGGAGAAAGAGTAATCCACATCGAACAAAGCCACGCGCTTGTCCGGTGCAAGCTTTTGTTTCAAACTGTCAGCGAGTTGCGCCACTTCTGCAGGTATTGTACGGTCACCCACTTCCGAAGCGACAGCAAAAAGCGGGATTAACAGAAATAAAGAAAAAAGAGAGGATAACTTTTTCATTGGCCAAAAGGATTTGGGGGTTATTACTAATAGCAAAGCTACGAATTTATTCCGAAATAGATACATGTTTTAAGATAATTAAGGGTAAAGAATGAAGAATGAAAGGATTCATCCGTACTGCATCCGCACACTGCACAACAAATTCTTCATCCTTCATTCTTCATTCTTCATTAATATTCCGTATCTTTGTACCCTATAAAGCAGTTGGTCGGTCTGTCGCTTGCGCCTCGTGCGTATGAGGAAAGTCCGGGCAACACAGAGCGTCCCACTTCCTAACAGAAAGCTGTCCGTGAGGGTAGAGTAACGTAGAAGAAAATAACCGCCGTCGCCCTTGGGCTACGGTAAGGGTGAGAAGGTGGGGTAAGAGCCTACCAGTCTTGTGGCGACACAAGGGCTGTGCGTCTTGGGAGTTGTAAGGTCATGTAAACCGACGTTATGAGAGTTGCTCGCTCCATGTCGGAGGGTAGACCGCTAAAGCTTGTATGGTGACATGCGGCTCAGATAAATGACAGACACTTCTTTAATGGAGAATGGATAATGAAGAATGGATAATTCCTAATTAGGCTTTTTCAGAAACAGAAGAACAGAACCCGGCTTACAGACTGACTGCTTTTTTATTGACAATGGATAATCGAGATAATAGCATGAACAAGCGTATTGCTGCCCTTTGGAAATTCCTCACCTACGACATCTGGCGTATTACGGAAGATGAAGTCACGCGAACGACCTTTTCCGTATACAATATCATCAAGACGATTTATCTTTGCATCAACCGCTTCACCAAAGACCGGATAGTAAACAAAGCCTCGGCGCTGACTTACAGTACGTTGCTTGCCATCGTGCCTATCTTGCCATTTTGTTTGCCATAGCCCGCGGTTTCGGATTCGATAATCTGATGGAAAGCCAGATTGTCAACGGTTTCGGCGGTCCTACGGAAACCACGGAAGTCATCCTGCAATTCGTGAATTCGTATTTGTCTCAGACCAAGAGTGGAATATTCATCGGAGTGGGTCTGATTATGTTGCTGTGGACAGTCCTGAATCTAATCAACAATATGGAAATCACCTTCAACCGCATCTGGCAGGTGAAAAAGGCGCGCAGCATGTACCGCAAAATAACGGATTACTTCTCTATGCTTCTGCTGATGCCCATTCTGCTGGTGGTGTCCGGTGGTCTTTCCATCTTCATGAGTACGATGGTGAAGAACCTCGAAGACTTTACCCTGCTGGCTCCCGTCGGCAAGTTTATGGTGCGCCTCATCCCCTTCGTGCTGACCTGGTTCATGTTTACAGCACTGTACGTCTTTATGCCGAATACAAAGGTCAAGCTGAAACACGCACTCATATCCGGTATTCTGGCAGGTACGGCACACCAGGCATTCCAATTCCTTTACATCAGCAGCCAGTTGTGGGTTTCCCGTTACAATGCCATCTATGGTAGTTTTGCCGCCCTTCCGATGTTTCTGCTATGGTTGCAGGTATCCTGGACCATCTGCCTATTCGGTGCCGAACTGACCTACGCCGGACAGAATATCCGGAACTTCAGCTTCGACAAGGATGCGCGCAATATCAGCCGGCGCTACCGCGATTTTATCTCCATCCTGATAATGTCTCTCATAGCCAAGCGCTTTGAACAAGACGTCCAGCCTATACAGCCGAAGAGATATCCGAAGAGTGCAGATTCCCATCCGGCTGACACACGAAACCCTTTATGAATTGCAGGAAATCAACCTCCTACATGAAGTGGTGACCGATGAAAAGAGTGAAGACATCGCTTACCAGCCTTCCATGGATATCAACAAAATGAATGTGGCCCTCCTACTGGACAAACTGGACACGCACGGCTCAGAAGATTTCAAAATTGATAAGGAAAATGAATTCAACAACCAATGGGGAGCATTGCTGAAGGCACGGGAGGAATACTACAAGAATGCAAGCAAGGTGCTGCTGAAGGATTTGTAAGCACGCGGAAGTCTTTCCGGAAACTCCGTATCTGCTTTCTTTTTGATTATTTTTTAGACGCGGATGACGCGGATTGGAATATTAAAAAAATCCGCGTCATCTGCGTCATCTGTGTCTAAAAAGTAAATCACCGATATTTCTCAGGCTCCACGGCACGAGTCATATCATAGGCACGGTCACTCTGACGGGATGCCACTAATTGCAGGAAATCGTCCATAGTGCCGTTACCTTATTTATATTGTATCATGCGGCTGATGTACTTACCAATGATATCGAACTCCAGATTCACCACACTGCCCACTTTGAAAGCATGGAAATTGGTATGCTCAAAGGTGTAAGGAATAATGGCCACCTGGAAAGTATCGTCGGTGGGATTGCACACGGTCAGGCTGACACCATTGACCGTTACCGAGCCTTTGTCTACCGTGATGTAGCCGCGCTTTGCCATCTCCTTGTCAAAAGCATACCGGAAAGTAAAGTAATAGCTTCCTTCCGCATCCTTTATATCGATGCAAGTGGCAGTCTGGTCCACATGTCCTTGAACGATATGGCCATCCAGCCGGCCGTTCATCATCATACTACGCTCCACATTCACTTCATCTCCCACCTGCAACAAGCCAAGATTGGAACGGTCCAGCGTTTCCTTCATGGCCGTCACGGTATAGGTATCATCTGTCAGACTGATACTGTAAGGCAAACACCGTTGTGAGACACACTTTGGTCTATTTTTAATTCACTGACGAATGAACACTTGAAAGTAAAATGTACATTCTCCTGGTCTTTGACCATCGCCACCAATGTGGCACATTCTTCTACTATTCCGGAAAACATGGTTCTATATACTTTTAGGTTATACACGATTTATTATTAATATGCGCAAAGATACAAAAAGCCCTTCGTATAGGTACAAAAAAAGGAAGCTTTTCACAAAGCCTCCTTTTTCAGTTTTCAATAGGTATTAGTTTTTTTTTAAGGTAAAAAGATTGTTTTCAGGATAACGATGCAAATATAGGCGCTTTTCGTGATACTAACCAAATTAAAAAACATGTCTTATAACATCTTTTTGAAAAAAACATTTAAGTTTATTATCATTTCAAAGCACTTTTCTACACCTGCAATCGTTTTCAATGGACAAATATAAGGCTATTTTCCATGAAACACTGAAATTATCCATAAATTTTGTTTATTTCTTATCATTTAAGTAGTGTTCATCTGTCCGCCCGCTATGTTTTAACACTTTTGCTCGATAAAGAACACTATTTCTTCGGCAATATTCGTGATATGGTCACCGGAACGCTCCAACTTGCGGAACACGCTCACCAGGTTCAGACAAGAGAGTGCACTCTCCGGATGCCGGCTGATGTAGTCGGCAAGAATGGCAGTAGCCTCAGCATTGATTTCGTCCAGCATATTGTCCTTGGCAAACACAGCGGTAGCCAATTCCTGGCTCTCCTCCTGAAGTGCCTGCTTGGCAAGCTCGAGCATGGAGAGCACCTGGGCTATCATCTCTTCAAGACGGAGTTGCTTGACCAACTCAGTATCCAATGCCGGTTCATGGCAGTTGAGGGCAAAGCGGGCAATGCCTCTGCAAAGTCGCCCAGACGCTCCAGGTTCGTATTGATTTTGAGCATGGCAAGCACAAAGCGCAGGTCGATGGCAACGGGGTTGTAAAGGGCAATGATGTCCTCCACGTCGCTGTCTATTTTCAGTTCGAAAGCATTGACGCGACGTTCGCGCACCAATACCTGCTGAGCTAGCTCCCGGTCCAGCGTAAGCACGGCATCACCTGCACGGTCGAGCTGATTATATACCAGGGTCCACATTTCGTCTATTTCCTTTTTCAGCAAGACGAGTTCAGATTCGATAAACTTCACCATAATGTTTCTATTTTAAGATTACTTTTGTACAACTTATTTTTGCTTGTATGGAACAATCCGCTACCCGAAGCGTCCCGTGATGTAGTTCTGCGTTTCCACCTTGTCGGGATTCGTAAATATCTTCCGGGTATCTCCAAACTCCACCATCCGCCCCATATAGAAGAAAGCCGTATTATCACTGACACGCGCTGCCTGCTGCATGTTGTGGGTAACGATGACGATGGTGTACTGCTTCTTCAACTCGTGGATAAGCTCTTCCACCTTGGCAGTGGAGATGGGGTCGAGGGCGGATGCCGGCTCGTC
>ENA-OQDD01000578-OQDD01000578.1-human-gut-metagenome-genome-assembly--contig:-NODE-578-length-14454-cov-3.810777_pt1 | contig 14454 bp, 22 predicted proteins | sample MGYA00242507_ERZ504598 | MGnify/ENA primary metagenome ERZ504598 (study PRJEB26092, sample SAMD00036318) | human gut metagenome | host: Homo sapiens | study: EMG produced TPA metagenomics assembly of... | reverse complement strand
TGCCGCGCACCCGCTTCTCGGCGCAGGAGCTGGCCGCGCTGGCCGGGGAGGTGGGCCGCATCTGCCGCCGCACGCTGGAAGTGCCGCAGGTGCTTTCCTGCAAGGGAATGACCACCCTGCTGTTCAGCGAAAAGCCTGTGCTGCGGGCCGTGTTCGGCATGGCGGGCGCGGCGGCGCGGGGCAGTATTTCCGGGCGATGCGGTGCAGCAGTTCTGCAGCCCGGCGGCAGCGCAGATGATCCTGTGCGACGCATGGGCACCGGCAGGCCTGCAGCCGTGGATGGCAACCTTGCCGCCGAGCTGACGGCCCGGCTGCTCAAGGCGGGCTTTACCGCAGAGCTGGCGGCAAGGCTGGTCAACGTGCCCTTGCCTGAAAAGTGAGGATGAGAGCGGTGCCACGCTGGACCTCATCAGCGTGGATCTTTACACCGGCACGGCAAGGCTGTTCAAGGCCGGTGCGGCACCGGGCTTCCTTGTGCACGGCGGGCGGGTGCGTGCTGTGGGTGACACCAGCCTGCCGGTGGGCATTCTGGGCGGAGTGAACGGACAGAGCCGGGTGGTGCATTTGACGGTGGGCGATTATGCGGTGCTGGTCTCGGACGGGCTGCTGGTGGACGGCCCGGGCTGGGTGGCAAAGCAGCTGGAGCTTTCCGCTGCGGCAGGAGAAGCGCCGGAAAAAGTTGCAAAGACGCTGGTGGAAACGGCCCGCGTGCGCGCCCAGAAGACCGGCAGGCCGGACGACATTACGGCGGCGGTGCTGCGGCTGGAAAAATGCGTTTGATGTTCATACAAACTTCGTTGATTTTCGACGGAGGAGAAGGTATACTATGGAAGCATAGAAACAAAACGGGAGGACAGAAACATGCTTACCATAACCGTAGCGCAGGATGGCAGCGGCGATTTTGCTTCGGTGTCCGAAGCGGTGCTGGCCGTACCTTATGCCTGCGCAGCAGAGATCCGCATTGGCCCGGGAGTTTACCGCGAAAAGCTGGTGTGCGAAAAACAGGATATCACCCTGATCGGCGCAGGCATGGAAAGCACCCGCATCGTGTGGGGCGACGGCGGCAGTCTGCCGCACCCGGACGGCAGGCCCACCCACACCTTCCGCAGCTATACCGCGTTTTTCCGGGGGATAGAACTGCGGGTGCGGGACCTGACCATTGAAAACGATGCCGGCCCCGGGGCAAAGGTGGGGCAGGCCGTGGCGGCTTATGTGGACTGCTCACACACCCTCTTTGAGAATGTGCGGCTGCTAGGCAATCAGGATACGCTGTTCTGCGCCCCTCTGCCGGAGAAGGAGCGGGAGAGGGATGGCTTCCTTGGCCCGGGCCGCTTTGCGCCCCGCCGCCCGACGGCCCAGTATTACCGGCACTGCGAGATCGCGGGAGATATCGATTTTATTTTTGGCGGCGCGGACGCTCTGTTTGAGCAGTGCACCATCCGCACCGTGAATAACCACCTGCCTGCAAGCTACGTCACAGCGCCGTCCGGCGGTGCGAACGCCTTGGCTTTGTGTTCTGGGACTGCGACTTTGTCTCGGACAACTGCCCGGCGGGCACGGTGTTTCTGGGCAGGCCGTGGCGGCCCACCGGTAAAACGGCTGTGCTGGACTGCCGTCTGGGAGCCCACATTGCACCGGAAGGCTTTTCGCCCTGGCAGAGCCGTACCGACTCCGACCTTGCCAGCTTTGCCGAAGCGGGCAGCACCGGCGAGGGCGCAGCAGCGCGCGGTGCATGGGTGAAGCAGCTGGACAGCCAGCAGGCCGAAGAGCTGCTCAGATGTGCACGGAAGCTTTGCAGACCGGAATAAAAACGGAAAATATAAAATAAAGTATAAAACGGATTTGAAGGATCTTCTATGAAAAACTGCCGAATTTTGTCAAATGGATCATCATTCTGGCGGCACTGGCTGCAATGGGCTGGATGATGTGGGCCGTGAACGACCGCGCTTCCCGGGTGGAAATGCCCGCACCGGATAATACATTCGGAATTTATCGCACAGCAGATTCCAGCCAGTAAATCATTTGGAATGGCCGCAGCATTGCGGGCAGAAACGATGCTCTATAGAAAAAGCAAAAGCCGGGACGACCACACGGTCATCCCGGCTTTAAAATTATTCCTGATTATTCCTGCCCGGCCATCTCGGCTGCATTGGCGGGCAGGTCGTTCATGATGAACCAGAACGTAGTGCCCATGCCGATGGCACTCTGCACACCAAAGCGGAAGCCGTGCTGCTGGAAGATGGCTTGGTGATGGAAAGGCCCAGACCGGTGCCCTGCTTGCCGGCATCCGAACGGGAGCGGTAGTACCGATCAAAGATATAGGGCAGGTCGTCGGCAGAGATGCCGGGGCCGTGGTCCTCCACCTCGATCCGCACGCCTCGGTGCAGCGCTGGGCCCGCAGGATGAAGATGCCGTCTTTGCCGATATGGTGCATGGCGTTGCCCAGCAGGTTATGCAGTGCGCGCTGCATCATGTTGGGGTCTGCGTAAACGGGCAGTTCCTCGTCCGGCAGCTCCAGCTGGAGCTGCCAGCCGTTCTGGGCGCAGATGGCATCGTACCGTTCGCTCACCTCGTCGCACAGCTGGCCCATATCAAAGTGCACGCGCTCGCATTTGTCGGCACCGCTGGTCACCTTGCTCAGCTCCATCACGCTGGAGACCAGTGCGGTCAGGCGGTCGGTCTCGTCCACGATAATGTTCATCTGCTCATCGCGGTGGGCCTTGTCGTCGCCGGTAATGTCGCGCACCGTCTCGGCATAGCCCTTGATAAGGGTCAGCGGGGTGCGCAGGTCGTGGGAGACGTTGGCCAGCAGGTCGCGCTGCATCTGCGAAGAATGCTGCACCTCGCTTGCCATGTGGTTGAAGTCCCGGGCCAGATCGCCCAGCTCATCGCTGCGGCGGGTATCCACCTGCACGGCATAGTTGCCCATGGCCATCTGGCGGGCAGCGCTGGAAAGCTGGCGCAGCGGCTTTGTGAACCACTCACTGAACAGCCATGCCGCCGTCATGGCAAAGGCAAAGATCAGCGCCGCTGCCATGGGCAGCACGGTGCTCAGCACCCTGCCGGCTTCGGCCACATGCACAAGGCTGGTAGTGACCAGAACGGTGTACTCGCCGCCGGAGGTGTTGCGCCCTACCAGCAGCTGTGCCGAGCCGGAGAGCCGCGGCGGATTCAGGGTCTGCACAAAGCCGCCGGTGGTGCGGCATTTCTTGCGCATGGCCACAGCGGTGGAAACGATCATATCGTTGTTGGCGGAATCCGAGAGCAGCGTTTCGTGCAGGTTGCAGTAGGACTGGTTCTCGATCTTATAGATCGTGCGCATGGTGGTATCGGAAATATCCACACAGAAGCTGTTCAGCGAACCGCTGGCGTACAGCTGGGTGGCAAGCCGGTCAAAAAACGTGGTGTTGACCGTAAGATGGCCAAAAGACCATGCCGAAAGGGCTTCGCCGTTTGCAATAGCCTTGTCCAGCTCGGCGGTGATGCTTTCTGCCTGAGTGGTCAGCTGTTTTTCAATGTGCTTGGTGTACAGCGGTTCCAGCAGCTGGGTGGACAGAAACCACACCAGTGCCAGCAGGAACAGACAGATACAACACAAAAACCACATCAGCTGGCCGCGGATGCCGGGGGAGTGATGGTGCCGCATGAATCCTCCGCTCCTTTATCAGCGCGTTGCGTCGGGGTCGAATTTGTAGCCGATGCCCCACACGGTAGCAATGTAGCTGCGGCACTTGCCCAGATGGCCCCGCAGCATTTTGACATGGGTATCCACGGTGCGGTCCTCGCCAAAGTAGTCGTAGTTCCACACCTTCTGCAGGATCTTTTCACGGCTGAGGGCGATGCCCTTGTTGGAAGCAAGGAACACCAGCAGGTCGAACTCCTTGGGGGTCAGGGCCACCTCCTCGCCGGAAACGCGCACCGTGTGGCTGGCTGTGTCGATGGTCAGCTCACCAAAGGTCATGGTGTCGGAGGCAGCGGCGGGCTTGGGCATGGTGCGGTTCAGCACGGCCTTGACGCGGGCTACCAGCTCACGGGGAGAGAAGGGCTTGACAACGTAGTCGTCGGCACCGCTCTCCAGGCCGGCCAGCTTGTCGTATTCCTCGCCGCGGGCGGTCAGGATGATGACCGGCGTGTTGATGTGGCGGGCGCGCATCTCCCGCAGGCAGGTCATACCGTCCATGAACGGCATCATCAGGTCCAGAATGACCAGATCGAAGCTCCGCCGGAAAGCTGGGTCAGCGCAGCTGTGCCGTCAGCGGCTTCTTCACAGATATAACCGGAATATTGTAAATGTTCACGGATCAGCTCGCGGATGCGCGGCTCATCGTCAACGATCAGGATCTTAGCCATAATACAGACACCTTCCTCAATAATAGACTTCTTGACCAGAATATCATACAGCAAGAATAAAAAAAAGCTGTGAAGTTTGCGTGAATGCTTTTCAAAAAAAGTGCCCGCAGCGGCGGGCTGCTTCCAGTACCAGTATACCACAGAAAAACGGCCCTGCACAGCCGGAGTTTGCAGGGCAGACCGCAGGCCCAGCCGGATGGTGGTGCTTTCCGACCTGCACAATTCCGAGTTTGGCGCATATAATAGTGAGCTTGTGGATAAGGTGCGGCAGCACTGGCCTGCTTTTACCTGCGCATCCCGGTGGGCCATGTGGAAGCCGGACTGCGCACCTACGATCTGGATTCCCCCTATCCGGAGGAGTTCAACCGGCAGGCGGTGGGCGTGCTGGCAAAATACAACTTCGCGCCCACCGAGCAGGCCAAACAGAACCTGCTGCGGAAGTGGTTCAGCTGGTGGGCGGCACCGAGAACATTTCCAGCGTGGCACACTGCATGATCCGACTGCGGTTCGCGGTCAAGGACCTGAACAAGGCCGATCAGGAAGCGCTGAAGAAAATCCCCGGCGTGCTGTCCGTCACCCCAGCGGCATGATGTTCTGCGGTGCAGTGCCCAGAAACGCCGGTGTCTCCGGCGACGCAGCGGTCAGGTTCGTCTTGCTCACCTTCCACCACAGGCGGGTGGTGCCGTCCGGCGCGGTAAAGATCAGGTTCCAGTCAAAGGGATTCTCGCTGGTGGAGTTCAGCTGCACCGGCAGAGCGTTCGGCGCAGCTGGTGCGCAGGGGGCAAAGTCGTGGGCGCGATGCCCACGCGGTGCAGGTTTCCGGCACCTCGGCGGCAAGGTGAAGGGGCGCATCCCAGCCGGTCAGGCGCACGGTGTGGGCATCCACGCGGGTGCAGGACAGAATGTTCTTGCAGCCGGTCAGCCGTGCAGCGGTGGTGCTCTGCGGGTCTGCAAACACCTCTTTGGTGCCGCCGGTGCGCAGCACCTGCCCGCCATCCATCACGATCATATCCCGGCACAGGCGGTAGCTTCGTCACGGTTGTGGGTGACCAGCAGCGCCGTGCCGCCAAACCCGGCCAGCAGGCTGCCCACTTCGCCCTCCACTTCTTCGCGCAGGTAGCTGTCCAGCGCACTGAACGGCTCGTCCAGCATCAGAATTTTGGGCCTGCCCACAAGGATGCGTGCCAGCGCGGTGCGCTGCTGCTGTCCGCCGGAAAGCTGGGCCGGGTAGCGCTTGGCAAGGGATTCCAGCCGCATGGCCTGCAGCATTTCGGCGCAGCGGGCCTTGCGGGCGGCCTTGTCTTTTTCGGCTTTCAGACCGCAGAGCACGTTCTGCTCCACGGTCATGTTGGGGAACAGTGCGTAGTTCTGGAACAGCAGGCCCACGCCGCGCTGCTGCGGCGGCAGGTCGATGTGCTGGGCGCTGTCAAACAGCACTCGGCCGTCCAGTACGATGCGGCCCGCATCCGGCTTTACGATACCGGCAATGCAGCGCAGGGTCATGCTTTTGCCGCAGCCGGACGCGCCCAGAATGGCTGTGGCGGTGCTGCGCGCGGCAAAGTTGGCGTGAAGGGTAAAGCATCCAGCTTTTGGTAATGTTCACTTCAAGACTCATGCGCGGCCACCTGCTTTCTGTTTTTTCTCCAGCAGATTCACGGCCAGCAGCACCACTGCGAGATCACGATATCCACCAGCACCCAGCGCATGGCACCGGCTTCGTCGTTAGTGCGCCACAGCTGGTACACGGTGGTGGCAATGGTGGCGGTCTTGCCGGGGGTGTAGCCTGCGATCATGCTGGTGGCACCGTACTCGCCCAGTGCGCGGGCAAAGGCCAGCACCGTGCCGGCCAGAATGCCCTGACGGCAGCAGGCATCCGCACCCGCCAGAAGATCCACACGCCCGACTGGCCCAGCGTTTGCGCCGACCATGCCAGCGTTTCGTCAAAGCTTTCAAACGCGCCGCGCGCCGTGCGGTACATCAGCGGAAAGGCCACCACGATGGATGCAAAGATGGCACTATACCAGTTCATGACCAGCTTCACGCCGAAATGCTCCATGAAAAAAGCACCCAGCGGCCGCTTTGCGCCGAACAAAAGCAGTAGAAAATAGCCCACCACCGTGGGCGGCAGCACCATGGGCAGGGTGAGCACCACGTCCAGCGCGCCTTTGACAGTGCGCGGCAGCTTGGCAATATAGTAGGCGGCAAAAATGCCAAGGAAGAACACCGCCGCACAGCTGACGAGGGCGATGCGCAGGCTGTTCCAAAGGGGATACCAGTCCATAAATGATACCTCCGAATAAAAAGGCTTCCCCCGGAGGGGAAGCTCTGAAAAACAACGGATTTACAGCGCGGTGAAGCCCACGCTCTCGAACACGGTGGCGGCGCGGTCGGTCTGCAGATAGGCCAGAAACTCCCTGGCAGCCTCGGCGTTGGGGGCGGCCTTCAGCACGGCGGCAGGATAGATGACCTGACACACATCTCCTTGGTGGCCTCATCCACGGGGGTCAGGCCTGCGCTGTAGCATCGGTGCAGTACACGACACCGGCATCCACGCTGCTTCGGTGATCTGGGTGGTGACCTCCTTGACGTTGGAGCCGTAGGTGATGACACCGGCTGCGGCCAGTGCTTCCTCGTCCAGAGCGTAGTAGGCAAGGATCTTCTGGGTGTACTGGCCCACGGGCACATCGCTGTTGCCCATGCAGAACAGAATGTCCCCGGCCTTGAGGTGCTCGGCCAGAGAATCGAAGCTGTCGATGCCCTTATCGCCATTCTCGGGCACGCACAGAACGACCTTGTTCTCCAGCAGGTCCACGCGGGAATCGCTGTCCACGAAGTCCAGTCCTTCGGTGTTCACATCGGCGGAAGCGGTGCTGTCCAGCTGGTTCATCTGCTTCTGACCGGCGGAGATGAACAGGTCGCAGTCCGCGCCTTCCTGAATCTGGGTCTTGAGGGTGCCGGAGGAGTCGAAGTTGAAGCTGAAGGTCACGCCGGGGTTCTCGGCAGAGTAGATCTCGCCGATGGCGGTGAGGGTCTCGGTGAGGGATGCGGCGGCAAACACGATCAGCTCCATGGATCCACCGGCAGCTTCAGAAGAAGCAGCGGCAGAGCCTGCCACGGAAGATGCAGTGCTGGAAGCGGAGGAGCCGCAGGCGGTCAGGGCCGCAGCGGCACCGGCGATACCGGCAGCAGCCAGAAAGCTGCGGCGGGAAATTTTAGTGTTGTTCATGATAAGCGCTCCTGTTTTTAAAATGAATCTTTGCATTTGATACGGTACAGGATGCGGTGCCGCCCACCGGGATACTTTTTTACTTCCGGGCGCATTCGCCGTCCAGCCCGGCGGCAAGGCGGATGCCGTGCGCAAGGCTGGGCAGGATGTACTCGAGGTTTTCTTTTACGGCCTTAGGGCTGCCCGGCAGGTTCACGATCAGGGTCTTGCCGCGCAGCACACTGGCGGCACGGCTCAGCATCCCGCGCGGTGTGATGGTAAGGCTATGGTACCGCATGGCCTCGGCAATGCCGGGCGCGTTGCGTTCGGCTACGCTCAAAGTCACCTCCGGGGTGATATCCCGGGGTGCAAAGCCGGTGCCGCCGGTGGTGAGGATCAGGTTCACCTGACGGGCATCCGCAAGGCGCAGCAGCTGGGTTTTGAGCTGGGCGGCATCGTCCGGCAGAAGCAGCGTTTCTTCCACCTTGTAGCCTGTGGCGGTGAGCATCTCCACAATGAGTGGGCCGCTTTTGTCCTCCCGTTCGCCGTGGCTGCCCTTATCAGAAAGGGTGATCACCGCCGCGCGCAGGGGCAGGTCTGCCGGGGTGGGCAGCAGCTTCATCTCGTCGCCGGTGCGGATGGTGCCGCCCTCTACCACCCGTGCGAACACGCCCTCCCGCGGCATGATGCAGTCGCCGGTCTGCCGGCGGATGGCGCAGTCGCTGTGGCATTCCTTGCCGATCTGGGTCATTTCCAGCACGGCATCCCCAATGGCAAAAAAGCTGGGCACCGGCAGGGTGGCAAAATCGAACCCTTCCACCACCAGATTTTCGCCAAAGGCACCGTAGTCCACCCAGAGCTTTTGACGGAAAGCTTCAATTTTTCCGCGCTCAGCAGGCTGACCTGCCGGTGCCAGCTGCCGCCGTGGGCATCGCCCACAATACCCCACTCCGGGGTGAGAACAGCGGACGGCACCGGCGTTTTCAAGGTGCCGCGCCGGGGGCTTGTGCAGATAGCCAGAATTTTACCCATAAATTTGTGTTATCCTCCGATCCGGTACATCCCTCGTGTGGCGGGCATGGAGCCTTGGCCGAAGTGATGTTCCCGGGGTTTTGCCAGAATCGTGTTTTGAATGGCCTGCAAAAGGGCCGCGTCGTCCGCGCCGCTGCGCAGCAGAGCACGCAGGTCGGTGCCGGATTCGCTGGCAAGGCACGGACGCAGAAAGCCCTGACTTGTCAGCCGCACCCGGTTGCAGGAAGCGCAGAATTTGCCGTGCACGGCAGCGATCAATCCGATGCTGCCGCGCCAGCCGGGCGCAGAATAATACACCGCCGGCCCATCACCAAAGGCCGCACCGGTCACCGGCTGCAGCTGCGGCCAGCGGCGGTAAAAGCGCTTCAGCAGTTCCGGGCCGGAAAGGCCGGGCAGCCCGGCACCAAAGCCAATGGGCATCATCTCAATAAAGCGCACCTGCAGCGGATGCTCCTGTGCGAGGGCAGCAAGGCTTTCCAGCTCGCCCTCGTTCACGCCGGGCTGCGGCACACAGTTCAGCTTGACCGGAATGCCGCTGGCAAGGGCCGCCCGGATGCCGTTTTGCACGGCGGCAAGCTCGTCTTTGCCGGTGATGCGCCGGAAGGTCTCCGGGTGCAAGGTGTCAAGGCTGATGTTCACGCTGTCAGGCCCGCCGCCAGCAGGGCGGGCAGCTTCTGGGCCAGCAGCACGCCGTTGGTGGTAAGGGCAACGCGGCGGATGCCGGGAATGGCTTTCAGGCCCGCCGTCAGTTGTTCCACGCCCCGGCGCACCAGCGGTTCACCGCCGGTGATGCGCACCGTGTCGATGCCGCACTGGGCGAACAGCGCAGCCAGCCGCAGAAATTCCTCATAGGTCAGAATATCTTCGTGGGCCAGCTTTGGCACGCCGTCCGGCATACAGTAGCGGCAGCGCAGGTTGCACAGGTCGGTGACCGAAAGGCGCAGATAGTGGATATTGCGGCCGTATGCATCAAACATAGCCGCCCTCGGCCCGCACATAGTGCCCGCTCTTGCCGCCGGTCTTCTCGACCAAGTGGATCTCGCCCAGCTCCATGCCCTTATCCACGGCCTTGCACATATCGTAGATGGTGAGCAGCGCGGCAGAAACGCCGGTCAGAGCTTCCATTTCCACGCCGGTCACACCGATGGTCCTGGCGGTGCACACGGCCTCTACGGCCTGCTGTTCGGGCAGAAGGTGAAAATCCACAGTCAGCTTGCTCAGCGGCAGCGGATGGCACAGGGGGATCAGCTCGCTGGTGCGCTTGGCCGCCATGATGCCTGCAATGCGGGCCACGCCAAGCACGTCGCCCTTCTGGGCGGTGCCGTCTCGAACAGCGGCAAAGGCTGCCGCATTCATAGTGATGATGCCGCGGGCCACAGCCTGCCGTGCAGTGACGGTTTTTTCGCTCACATCCACCATCACGCGCTGCCGGACGCATCAAAATGAGAAAGTTTTGTTTCGCTCATAATTTTTACCTTGATAAAGCTCTCCCTTTGGGAGAGCTGGCAAAGCCGTAAGGCTTTGACTGAGAGGGTTTCAGCAATGCCCGAAGCCGCAGTTGGGCCAGTGGCATTCGGCGCAGCCTAAGCACAGCCCGCCCTCGCCCAGCCGGGCAATGTCCTCGGCAGTGATGGGGTCGTCGGCCAGCAGGCGCGGCAGCAGCAGGTCAAAAATGGTGCGCTTGGCGTACATCACGCAGCCGGGCAGGCCGCACACCGGCACACCGTCCAGATAGCTCACAAGGAACATGGCACCCGGCAGCACCGGTGCGCCATAGGTGATGATCTCGGCACCGGTGTTCTTGATGGCAAGCGGCGTGCGGTCATCGGGGTCTACGCTCATGCCGCCGGTGGTAAAGATCAGCTCGCAGCCTGCGGCCTTTGCTTCCAGAATGGCGGCGGTGATCCCGGCGGGGTCATCGTCGCAGGTTTTGTGATAGGTCATCTCGCAGCCGTATTCGGCCAGCTTGCCCACCAGAATGGGGGTGAATTTGTCCTCGATGCGTCCCTTGAACACCTCGCTGCCGGTGGTGATGACCGCAAACTTTTTCGGGTGGAAAGGCAGCACGTTCAGGATGGGTTCGCTGCCTGCCGCAGCCTGCATGGCATCCATCTTCTCCTGCTCGATCACCAGCGGGATGATGCGGGTGCCGGCCAGCTTCTGGCCCTTTTTCACGGGCAGGTCGCCGTGGATGGCAGCGATCATCATTGGGGTGTGCGGTTCACGGCCAGCAGGGCGGCGCGGTCGATCTTCAAAAGACCGTCGCAGTCGGCAACCAGTTCGATCTTGCCTTCCTTCGGCTCAGTGCCGTGGATGTTGCGGCCCGCCGCTGCCTTGTACAAAAGGGCAGCGGCTTCGTCCTCGTGCAGGATGCCGGGGCGCTTCTCCCAGACATAGAGATTTTCTTTGCCAATGGAGAGCAACACGGAATATCCTCCGGCTGGACGATGTGCCCTTTGCGGAAGCGTGCTCCCTTGAACTGGCCGGGAATGATCTGTGTAATGTCGTGGCAGAGCACCTGCCCGACAGCGTCTTCGGTACGGATGAGTTTCATGCAGAACCTCCGTTACAGGGACGGCATCTGGTTCTCGATCCAGTCTGCCAGAGCAGCAGGATCGTCCAGTGCGAAATCAGCGCCCGGCACATCGCCCACGATGGCCATGGGCTGGAACGCGGTGCCCACCGGGCTGACCGAGCTGCGCACCACCTCGATCTTGGCCCAGCCGCTGTCGCCAAAGCCTTCCAGCAGTACAAGGTCGTAGCCGTGGCGCTCGAACAAAGCCAGCAGGTCCTGCTCGTTCAGGCGGAACTGCTCGGTAAGCAGATAGCGCCCGGCAGTAAACACGGCCACACCCTCGGCACCGGCCTCATGCAGCGGTCGGTCTCGGCGGCAGGCGCAGATCGTCAGCCTCGCGGATCACGCCCACCTTCAGCCCGCGGCTCTTGAGCACCGGCAGCAGCGCGGCCAGCAGAGCGGTCTTGCCGCTGCCTGCGGAACCGCTGACAGCCAGCACTGCCGGATGCTTGAAGCTAAGTTCGGCGGCAAGCGCCCGTTTTTGTTCACTGTACAAAAGTATCACCCTCCGTTTTATCCCATCGGCAAAAACTGCCGGTTCACTCCTCAATGCGCACAAAGCGCGGCTGCACTTTGCCGTCCCGTTCCACGGGCTCGCACCACATGGCGGCAGGACGCACCCAAAGCCCGCGTTCCCCGTACAGGGCGCGGTACACCACCATTTCCTCTTCGGTCTCGCTGTGGCGGGCCATGCCCAGCACTTCGTATTCGTTGCCCTTGAAATGCCGGTAGCGGCCCGGCTGTACATGATATTTGAATGCTTCCATGCTATCCTCTTTTACACTGACATGCGGCATTCCGGTGCAGAATGCCATATTTATAATCAGTATAGCATATTTCAGCACGGCAAAAAAGGCTTTGGCAGGAAAGATGGAGAAAAAGGCGGCAGGCGGCGGCAAAAGCCGGGAGACAGAGTTGGGTGCTTGAACTGCCGCGCCACAGATGCTATACTGAAACGATAAGGGGATACCCCCTGAAAAAGCTCTGAAGATAAAGGAAAAAGCCCTATGAGGATCGGACTTATTGAATTTCTGCTCATCCTTGCCATTGCGTCGCTCACCATCGGGCCGCAGGTGGCATTGTTCGTGGATCGGCTGGATGCGCCGGGCAAACCGCGCCAATGCCCGCGCTGCCCGCCGCCGTGCCGAGTATGCGGCCCAGATGGCGGTGGAGCGGGACGCGCTGCTCAAGCGGTTCCGCACGGCCAGCACGGTGTTTGGCGTGTGCATCCTGCTGGCGCTGGTGTATGCACTGGTGTTCCGGCCCATCGATACGCCGCCACAAGGCTACACCGCGCCGGATGTCCGGCAGGACACCGGTGCAGCACAGACGGCCCTTGCCGCCGATCATAAGGGAACGCTGGATCTGGGCGAATATCAGGGTGTGGACTGCATCCGCACACAGGACGGCCTTGTGTATGCCGCAGCATACGACGGCGCAGCTTAAAAAAGCGCACGAGCGACCTTGTACGCACCGACGGCGGACACGATGCGGCCATCCTTTCCGTGGACGGTGAGCTGACCGGTTTTGCCTTTGACGGCAGCGGGGACCTGTGGCTGAGCATCCTCACGCCCGGCGGCGGCAGCCTGTGCCGCGCCGCCCACGACAGCTGGGGCACGGCGGTGGAGCAGGTAGTGACCCAGATCGACGGTGCACCGCTGGGGCTGTCTCAGCGGTGGAAGCCGCGCCGGACGGCAGGATCTACTTTGCGGTTGCTGCCAGTGCCAGTGCCGCGGACGGCTGGAGAGCACTCTGCGCACCGAACTGCTGGCCCACACCGGCACGGGCTGCGTGTATGTATACGACCCGGCAGCACGCACGGTGCAGAAGGTGCTGGGCGGTGTGGCCGGTGCTTCCGGCTGGCCTGAGCCGGGACGGCAGCACGCTGTTCGTGGCTGACCTTGGGAACGCTGTGTGTGGAGCGCTGCCGCCGATGCCCGCGACCTGACGGCGGGCGGTAAAAACTGCCAGAGCTTTGTTTCCGGCCTGCCGGGGTATCCCGGTGCGCTTGCTATGGATGCAGACGGCACCCTGTACATCGGCTACCGGTGGGCGCGCAGCAGCTGGCTGGAAAAGAACGCCGACAGCACCCTGCTGCGGGGCATTGCCCTGCGTGCAGGCCGGAATCTGCAGGAAAAGCTATTCAGCCTGCCTGCCGATGCGCCCTGCGCGGAAGCTGTAGATACGGCAGACGGCAGCTGGAAGCGGACGGTCTCCAGCAAGGGTGCAGGCGGTGTGACAGCTCTGTGCCCGGTGGAGAGCAGGCTGTATCTCGGCCTTGCAGGCAGCGAAAAGGTGCGCAGTGCAAATCTTTGATCTTTGATAAAAACCGAGGTGTTTTTTATGACAGAAGAATTCAAAAAACAAATCGAGATGCAGGCCCGGCAGGCAGTGACCGAACTGCTGGCCGAAGCAAAGCTGAAGAAGGGCGATGTGTTCGTGGTGGGCTGCTCGTCCAGCGAGATCGTGGGCGGCACATCGGCAAGGATTCCAGCCTCGAGGCGGCGCAGGCCGTGTACGCGGGCATTGCCCCAGTGCTGGCCGAAAACGGCATCTGGCTGGCCGCGCAGTGCTGTGAGCATCTGAACCGCGCTATTATCATCGAGCGCGAAGCCGCCGAAAAATACGGCTGGGAAGAGGTGTGCGTGGTGCCGCGCCCCCACGCAGGCGGCAGCTGGGCCACTACCTGCTGGAAGAAGTTCCGGGAGCCGGTGGCCGTGGAAGAGATCCGTGCCCATGCAGGCATTGATATCGGCGGCACCCTGATCGGGATGCACCTGAAGCGGGTGGCGGTGCCGGTGCGGCTGAGCCTTTCCAAATTGGTGAAGCGAACATTCTGTGCGCCCGCACCCGCCCGAAGCTCATCGGCGGCGAACGCGCCAAGTATACCGAGGAGGACTGAGCATCATGGCAGAAAAGAATCTGGAACAGATGCAGGAGGCCGTGGCAGAGATCCGGGAAAAGATGGCAGCCGCAGCCCGTGAAGCAGGCCGCGACCCGGCAGCGGTGCAGCTGTGCGCCGCCTGCAAGACCCGCACGGTGGAGGAGGTGCGCTACAGCGCCGACCTGCCCATTGACCTTTTCGGTGAAAACCATGTGCAGGAGCTGGTCGAAAAGACCGACGCGAACGCCTACAACGGCAAACCCGGGCACTTCATCGGGCATTTACAGACGAACAAGGTCAACAAGGTCGTAGGCCGCGCCGCGCTGATCCAGAGCGTGGACAGCACGCGCCTTTTGGATAAGATCGATGCCGCCGCGGCCCGTCTGGGGCTGGTGCAGGACATTCTCG
>ENA-OQDD01000577-OQDD01000577.1-human-gut-metagenome-genome-assembly--contig:-NODE-577-length-14479-cov-1.434156_pt1 | contig 14479 bp, 19 predicted proteins | sample MGYA00242507_ERZ504598 | MGnify/ENA primary metagenome ERZ504598 (study PRJEB26092, sample SAMD00036318) | human gut metagenome | host: Homo sapiens | study: EMG produced TPA metagenomics assembly of... | reverse complement strand
CTCGATGTAGTCATCCAGTGGAACAAGTGCGCCTGCATCATATAACTGCATCTGTCCGCTTGCACCTTCAATGAAATCAGGATATTCGCCACCTGCGATCATTGTTCCGATTGCCTCATCTGCTGTCTGTCCGGTAAGCCAGGTTTCCTTTACCCTTACACCTGTCTTTTCCTCGATGATCTTCTGGATTTCATTATCATCATTGATTTCAGTTCCCGGTACAGCAAAGAATGCATCAAACTCTTTCGCACTTCCAGTTTCAGTGCCACCTTTTTTGCCACTATCATTGCCACATCCGGCAAACAGTGTTGCTGCCATGGTAGCCACAAGCAGCATGCTTACAATTCTTTTTCTTTTCATATTGTATTGTCCTCCCTTTTGATAACTTAATTTTATACTTTTTAAGTTTTCAAACAATCGGAGTAACTATAGTCAAAAACAGGGTAAACTATAGTTTCTCGAAAGAACTATAATTTACCCTGTTTTGCAGTAATATATATTATTCTCCACTTTGCATCTGGCGTCTGAAACGCGCCGGTGTGCAGCCTTTTACCTGTATAAACCTGTTCACAAATAATCCATATCATGATATCCGACTTCCTCTGCTATCTGTATTATCTTCTTATCAGTCCTAAGCAGAAGCTCTGCCGCACGTTCCATCCTGTAATTGTTCAGATAATCCTTAAAGGACTGTCCGTATTTTTTCTGAAAAGCTGCCCTAAGTATGCACTGTTTACATAATACTTCTCACTCAGGCTCTTAAGCGTGATGTTCGTGGCATAATTGTCTCTTACTTCCTTTTCTACCATGCCGATCACACCTCTTGACACATTTTTTCTAAGCTGCGACAGATAATCACCATACTCACAGCAAAATCTGGTCATATGCGCACGGCTTCCCCTCTCAATACCGGTCTTAAAGCTGCTCTCACTTATGAGTCGCAAAATCTCCTGCTGATTTACATTATCATCCTGCTCACTTGCCAGGTGTATGAACTGAAACAACAGATAATTAATATTTAAGTTCATGCTTTCCCCATTCATACCCATGCTGGACATCTCATCATAAAATTTGGCAACTGCATTTCTTATCTCAAGATGGTTATTCTGTTCACTGTCCTAAGCAGCTTATCAAGACTATCTTTACAAAGCACTATTCCATCTGCCGATATCTTTACTTCATCCTCATAGTAATATATGCTCTTTACTATGCGAAATCCCTGAAAACGACCTGAGCATACATGCATTGCCGTATGATCTGGCTATCTTTGATATATCTGATACTTTTCTTCCGACCAGCATAACTATATTCTTTTGTGTATTATCACATATATACCTTCTCAGATCCTCCAGATATTTTCTCTCGGTTTTTGCGGCTTCCTCTGCCATATAATCTGAGAATATAAAGCCTATGTCATACACTTTTTCATTTACAGATACATCAAATACACAATGTGCCGAATCAGCCCCCAGAAAAGCAACACAGCTTTCGTACATCTTGCGCTGTAAGCTTCTCATATCACTATCGAGTATCTCATCACCTGCAGGAAGCTGCTCCATCTGTATTTCAACATACCTTGCTCCACCCTCACACCTCATATTTTCTTTTACATAGTTCAGGTTTACTTCATCATATTTGCCCTGTATCAGAGATATCAGGTGTCTTGCAAGGTATGCCTGTTTCATCTTTTTGTTATCCTCGTCGATCTTGTTTTTCTCGTTTTTGAGCACAAGAACCTTGTTTAGTACCTTAAGCAGCATCTCCTTGTCCACCGGCTTTAGTATGTAATCCGTACAGTCATTCTGCATAGCCTGCTGCGCATAGCTAAAATCTGCATAACCGCTTAATATCACAAAATACACATCTGATTTTTTATCTTTTCTCAAAGTCTCAAGCAGCTCAAGTCCTGTCATCTCCGGCATCCTTATATCGGCTATGACCAGATCCACATTCTCATTTTCCAGAAACTGCAGAGCTTCCTTTCCATTTGAGGCCGTTCCTGCTATCTCAAATCCTTCATTTTCCCAATCAATGATCACCTTAAGCCCCTGCATTATGAAAGGCTCATCATCCACCAATAATACTTTAAGCATTTTAAATCTCCTATAAATATGTTTCCGGTATTTTTATCATCACAGTCGTACCGCAGCCTTCCTCACTGTCCACATCAAATACTGCTTTAGATTCCGTTACCATTTTGATACGCAGGCAGGCATTTATCACGCCCACTCTGCCACCGGTCTTTAACATATCGATATCTGCATTTTTCATGTTACTTTTCATTTTTTCAAGAGCATCCGGATCAATTCCGCTGCCTGTATCCTCAACCTCTATATGCATGAACCCGGCTTTTTTGAATATACGCACAAATATCCAGCCCGGAGCAGCTTTACTTTCTATGCCATGCACACAGGCATTTTCAACAAAGGTTACAAGCGTAAGTTTGGCACCTGACATTCCATGCAGTCTGCTTCTATATCTATGTTATAGTTCAGCCGCTCGCCAAACCGGTATTTCTGCAATGCCAGATAGGCTTTTACAAATTCACATTCCTTTGCAACGGTTACAGCATCATTTCCCCACTCCACATACTGTCTTTGCATGATGGCGAGTTTTTCAACCATATCAGCCGTCTCATTTTCCTTTTTCAGCAGACTGTGCATTCGTATGCTCTCAAGCGCATTAAACAGAAAGTGCGGATTTATCTGGCTGTGCAGTGCAAGAAGCTCAGCATTTTTCTGACTTACAAGCATCTCCTGCTCTTTTAGCTTATTCTTATATACAGTCTGGATCAGCTCATTTGTGCGGCTTACCATCCTGTTGTAATTTTTATCATGCTGCCGATCTCATCTTTGCTCTCCCTGTCAGTCATAGATACAAGCTTTTCGCTGTCAACTGACTTAAATACCTTTGAAAGCTGTAATATCCTGCTCGTAAAGGAATGGTTAAAGATACGTAACAGACAAAGTGGAAAGAATACATTTATAAGCATCAGAAAAACAATAATCGGTGCATTGTGCATAAGCATGCTCCATATATTACTGTGTGTCTTAAACACATATATATCAAGCTCACAGCCATACAAAGAGAGCTTCTGCCTGTATACGGAGTCGCTTATTTTCCCAACCTCCTCCAATGTCTTAAATGGTTTGTTGATTCCACTGTAGGCTCCATTTGACAGCACTATGTCATCTCCATGGCAGATAAGCACTTCATTATCATAATTCATATTCTTAAAAGTACGCATCATGCTGCCATAATTAAACTCTATCTTGAGTACCTTTTCGATATCAGATGAGTAAAAATCCAGCTTTTGCATATAAATCATACGTCTTTCATCTGACAATCCGGCTCCGCCTTTTTCATATACAAAAAAAAGTCCTCCGCTTCCCTTCTGCTCCAGTAGTCTGTAAGAATCCGTATTTCTTACAGCAGACATATCATTTACTTTTCCGCCATTTACTATTGTAGGATTGTCAGCATACAGGAAAAACACTATATTGCTCATTCCAAGTGTGTTTTCAAAAAGTGTATCCTGAAAGAAGCTCTGATACTCTGATACATACTCAGCAGAGCTTGTGTATTCCTTTGATATAAAATCATCTATGCGCTTGCTGGTATAGATACTCTTAGCTGCCTCTCCTGCGTTATTGACCATGCTGCTCAGATTATATCCCACAGCACTTGCTATGCTCGACATTTCATGTCTGCTGCTTTCTTTTTCAGCATTATTTACGATGGAAAGCACCACTGCATCAGTCACTATGAGCGGCAGCATGACACAAAGTACATAAAATATGTAGAATTTTTTTCTGAGTGAATAATCATCAAGCTTTCTCTCAATGGCATTCCATATTGGTCTTCTCATAAACATTTCCTCTGAAATCACTTAAAGGAGCCGACATATGTCCGCTCCTAAAGTCTGTTTTAACTTATCATTAATTATAAAATAACATATTTATTATTAATAATCTACCCCTGTTTTCTCTCCACATCTTGCGATCTCAATGCGCTCTGTCCTCTTGCCTGTGAGCTTTGTGCTTCTGTCATCAGGCTGCTGTCCTCCTGCGGATATCTCATAAATTCCCGGCACAGCTACACAGCTTCCATCCTCTTCTATCACAGCAAAGTCCCTTGGCGAAAGAGTCAGCTTTACTTTCTTAGTCTCATGTGGCTCAAGCTTTACAACCTCAATCCCCTTTAGCTGATATCCCGGCTCATACTCTGCAGCATCAACGTGCCTGATATAGAGCTGAACTATCTCATTTACAGTATATCTGCTGTCATTTGTCACATTTACAAACACCTCGACAGGTTCGTTACATCACTTTCTGCTTTATCCACTGACAGTCCATCATAGTTTGTCTCACCATAATGCAGTCCATATCCAAATGGATATAACACATTCTCATTTGTATAGCGGTATGTCCTGTGAGCCATTGAATAATCCGTAAACTCCGGAAGATTTTCGGTGCCCTGATAAAATGTAACCGGCAGTTTTCCACTCGGACTATACTCTCCAAATATAGCTTCTGCAACAGCCTTTCCGCCTCTGGCTCCCGGATACCAGCTGTCTATAATGGCATCCACATGCTCTTCTGCCCAGGAAGATCTATCGCACTTCCTGCTGACAGCACAAGTATTACCGGCTTTCCTACTGCTGCAACAGCCTCTAAAAGTTCCTCCTGAAGTCCCGGAAGCATAAGCCAGCTTGTCACCGCTTGCATATTCATTTCCGGCATCACCCTCTTCACCTTCTATAGTTGCATCAAGTCCAAGACACATTACGACCACATCTGACTGTTCTGCCATGATGAGGGCTTCCTTAAATCTGTCCTTTTCCTCTGCAAGTCCCTGTACTTTGTCCTTGTACAGATGGCAGCCCTCTGCATAAAGCACTCTTGTATCCTCTCCAAGATATTGCTGCAATCCCTCAAGTGGAGTGATATATCTTGATGAGGTACCATAATAATTTCCTATAAGCGCATCCCTGGAGTTGGCATTTGGTCCGATAACCGCAATAGTTTTAACATTTTTCTGTCGAGAGGCAGGAAATTGTCCTTATTCTTTAAAAGTACAAGACTTCTTCTGGCAGCCTCCACAGAAAGCTCCACATGCTCCTTACATTCTACAACCTCATACGATATGTCCTCATATGGCGATGGATAATCCTTCATCATGCCCAGACGGATACGCACCTCCATCAGCCTTTCTACTGCTGCCGTGATCGCCTCGTCTGAAACCAGTCCCTTGTCATAAGCATCCTTAAGATGTAAAAATGCACTTCCACAGTTTAAGTCACAGCCGTTGTTTACAGCCATAGCAGCCGATTCCTCAACTGTATCCGTCACATGATGGTGTTCGTGGAAATCAAGTATTGCCCAGCAGTCTGACACCACATGACCTTCAAATCCAAACTCGTCACGCAGTATATCCTTAAGCAGTGTCCTGCTTCCGCAGGCAGGTTCTCCATTTACCCTGTTGTAAGCTCCCATGACAGCCTCAACCTTTGCATCCTTTACGCATCGCTTGAAGGCATACAAATATGTATCATACATATCATGCTTTGATGCTTTCGCATCAAACTCATGTCTTATGGCTTCCGGACCGCTGTGTACCGCAAAATGCTTTGCACAGGCTGCCGATTTTAAGTGATCCGGATCATCTCCCTGTAATCCCCTTATATATGCGCAGCCAAGCTTACCTGTCAGGTACGGATCTTCCCCGTATGTCTCATGTCCCCTGCCCCATCTTGGATCTCTGAATATATTTACATTAGGTGCCCAGAAGGTAAGTCCCTTGTATATTCCGTGATCACCCTTTTTTGAAAATTCACTTGAACTTTCCACGACCCTCCGTTGATACAACATCTCCGATCTTTTCTATCAGGTCAGTATCAAAAGTTGCCGCAAGACCTATCGCCTGAGGAAATACTGTAGCAACACCGGCTCTTGCTACTCCATGAAGAGCCTCATTCCACCAGTTGTATTCCGGTATCCCCAGTCTTTCTATAGCCGGTGACTCATACAGCATCTGACTTATCTTCTCATCTATTGTCATCTGCGATACTAGTTTTTTTGCATATTCTATAGTTTTTTTACTCATAGTGACTTCTCCTTTAATTTATATAATGATTTTACCAGATTCATGCATTATTTTCTTTCTACTTGTTGCCCCACAATGTTCAAAAATTGCTATTTGTGCTATAATAACTATATTCACGCAAATGCGCATAAATATCAGCCGTATGGAGACAAGTATATATGATCGAAAATCTGAATGGAATACATGAGACAGTAAAATATAAAGAAAACAGCAATGTAAAGCTTTTTATAAATGCGGAAGCAGAAGATTATCCCATTCACTGGCATACTCCCATGGAAATCATCATGCCGCTTGAAGGCGGCTATACAGTGCAGATTGGGGATGATTTGGTACATCTTAATGAGAGTGATATTATCTTTATAGCTTCCGGTGTAAAACACAGGCTTATCGCACCTGACACCGGAAAAAGGCTTATCCTGCAGATTGAGTGGTCTGCTGTCTCAAAATAAAGGAATTAAATTCCATACTTACCCTTATAGCACCTGCTATAACGCTAACCCCGGAAACTTCCGGTGATATCCACAGCAATATCCGTAAACTGCTGCTTGATATATCAGATGAATACCAGACCGACTCATTTCTATCAGAAGCCGTGATCTACTCCAAAATGCTTGAAGTACTTGTCCTTATTGGAAGGCATCATACTGCCAGCAGTTGTCATTTTAATGTCGGCAGACACAAGCAGCAGGAATATCTGGAGCGTTTTCTGTCTATCTGTGAATATATCGATGCACATTGCACTGAGGACATAACACTTGATGAAATCGCAAAAATAGCCGGATTCAGTAAATATCACTTTACCCGGCTATTTAAACAGTTTACCAATAATACCTTTTACAAATACTTAAATCAGAAAAGAATAGAGCTTGCCCTGACCTTTCTGGCTGATCCCAATATATCAGTCACCGAGGCTGCAATGCAGTCAGGCTTTACAAATCCATCCACTTTCATAAGGGTGTTCAAAGCTGAAAAGGGCTGCACCCCGACTGAATTCCGCAAAATGTTTACTGGGTGAGCATTATGTATGAAAATCTGCATAGTTATCACTATTGCTGCCATTTGAGGATGCATACATACCGACCGTACAGCCCACAAAGCCACCTGCTTCTTCTGTGGTATATGGCAGCAGACTTATTTTTTCTGCTACTTTTACGCTCTTTTCGGCCGTACCTATCCATATAGATGCTTCCTGTTCCTTACAGATCATACATATATTCCACAGTGGATTTTTTTCTGTAATGCTGTACTCCATAATATCTGCCACTGCTATCTTTTTGTCAGTTCCCTTAATATGTGTAGTCACCACAAATACCAGCCTTCCATCTTCCATTGTTATCTCAGCGCGAAGATGATTCTCATTGTTCTGGAAAAGTACAAGTCCTGCCGTCTCATTATCCGACTGTGGGATAAAACGCACTGCTGTCTTTACCGAAAACTCATAGCCCTTCTGTCTTAGTCCAAGAAATGCGCTTGTGCCAAGATCAGCGATCTGCTCTTTGTTTGTGTACAGTCTCAGTACTCCCGGATTTTCCTTAAGGGAGTAAAAAGACTCGTTGCGTTTTCCTATTCCAACCAGCCTCTTATCAGGCTTGGCTTCGCAGAAGTTATAAAATCATTTTCTGATATCTCATCTATAAATCTGCACTCTTCAAGCGGTATATCTACCGTATCCTCAAGATGTCCTATCCCGGGTGCTATTACCGGCCATTCGTTTTCCCATATTGTTTTTGCAATAAAGGTCTCCCTGCCCATGCTGCTGTGCTTTTTGCATGGTCTTGACGCAAGCATGACCACATACCAGTTTCCGTTTATATCATCCACCAGATCACCATGTCCTGCATAGATGACCGGATAATCCATTCCCAGATTTCTGTGTGTAAATATCGGATTTCTCGGACATCCTTCAAACCATTTAAAAAGCTCCGTGCTTCTTGCTATCGTTATACTGTGCTCCGGTCCAGTGCCGCCCTCTGCATGCATTAGATAATAATATCCGTTTATCTTGTAGATATGTGGTCCTTCCGGCCATATGCAGCCCTTTACAGCACCTTTCCATATGGCCATGCTCCTGCCCTTAAGCTTCATGGTTCCAAGATCAAGCTCCTGTATCCATATCTCCCAGTCTCCATTGTAACGTACTCCTTCAGGGTTTGGGCGTGTGCCACAGTAATAACATCTGCCGTCATCATAGACAGAAGTTGGTCTATTCCGACTGCTTCTTCTCCCAAATAATACGGATCAGACCACGGTCCTGCCGGATCCTGCGCTGTCACTATAAAATTGCCGCCATGCGATACGTTGGTCGTTATCATATAAAAAGTTCCTTCATGATATCTTATGGTCGGTGCAAAAATACCTCTCGATATTTCTTCATTTTCCACGCATAGCTGCGATGGTCTGTCAAGTATATTGCCAATCTGCTCCCAATGAGCCAGATCCCGGCTATGAAATATGGGAACACCCGGTGCATACACAAAGCTTGATGTCACCAGATAATAGTCTTCCCCGACTCTACATATTGATGGATCAGGATAAAAACCTGAAAGTATTGGATTTTTTGCTGTTACCATGTCTCTTACCTCTCATTCTCTATAATATATATCCAAAGCCAAGTATCGTAAACTGCTTGTCTCTGTCTTCCTCTGCAATTTCAATTCTTACAACATGATTTTCACTGGTCTTATTGTTAAATATTATTACCGCATTGCAGTGCTGCCAGTTATTGATATGTGGATCAGCCGTAAATGATATTCTCCGTCCACATATACCTTCGCCTTTCCCACGTTTACTTCTCCCGAATCCTTAAACACAAGGAGAAGTGCCCTGCACTCCATCTCAAGCTCGAAATACACTTTTTCCCTGTTTAATGTATTTTTTGTGCCATCATACATCCAGTTATACGGGAATTCCGGAGTCAGCGAAAGCTGATCATCCATCTCAACGCTTTGCAGCTGTGTATCTGTCGAATCAAAGCCACCCTCGTCAATATATTGCCTTTGCATATATATCCTTTTTGTCGAGCAGTCTTATATTTTCAAAGCTGTTTCCTATTACCGGTGCAAGATTTAGTTTTTCCTGCAATATTTTTTCCTCTGTCAGTCCCAGTTCAAATGCATTCAAACTTGCATGCCCTGCCTGATCTATTTTTCAAAAGATACTCTATGCAGTCTGCCATGACGGAATGGCCTGCATTGCCCGGATGAAACATATCATAGAAAACTGATTTTTGGTTATTACCCTTCCCTCGTCATTTTTTAATGCAAACTGAGGGGAAACCGCATCCAGCACGCTTACCATTGGCAGATCATAGAGCTTTCCAACCGGGCTTAGGCGGTCTTGAAGGTTCCAGTCATTAGCAAATACGGAAAAAAGCAATATGACTGCCGGTTTCCATGGCAGATTAAGTACTTTACGTACAAGGCTTTCATAACAGTCACCCTTTGTCTCATCCCCCTCATCATTTACAGCAAATTCAATAACTACTATATCAGGCTGCTGTCCGTCTCTTAGTACATCCCTGTCAAATCTGATCATTCCCAGCTCCGATGGTGTGCCACCCACACCTGCTTTTATGAATTTCACATTATTCTTTGCAGAAAAACGCCTCTGGAAAAGCTGATAGGATTTGTATGCGTAGCACTCTGTATTTATAGGTGTCGCACCTGCTCCCTGTGTGATAGATCCACCGATGTATGCAAGTGTTACCTCTTTTCCGGCTCTTGTCTTTTCGATGGCTTTTCTTATGCGGTATACATTTCCCATATTCATAAGCGAATGGCTTATCATGCTGCAGTATTCATCAGAGTTCATATCCACCTCTGTTTCCTCAATATCTGCCGGAGCCTCATAGCCGTCATTCAGATACAGTCTGACACTCGCTTTTCCCATGATATCCGGTGTATTAAATATGAACTTTATCTGTCCCGGTATATCATCATCCGGTGTCCACTTATAATCTGACAGGTATATCTTTCTCTCCATTCCATCGCCTGTCAGCTTTACCTTAAGATTAGTACCGCCTCCGTACAGGTCCTGCTTTCCGTACATCTGAAACACAAATTCGATCTGTTCGTTTTGATTATCTGTTTCCACAGATACACCTATGCTTTGTACAAGCCTGCCAAAACCTTCCACCGTCTCTAACAGCCCCAGTTCCTCTTTATTTTCTATATTTCCGGCTATTTGTGCACTGTTTATCAGTCTTCCGTCGCTTTCATATATAAAATGTATAATGCTTCCATCTTCCTGTACTGAGCCGTATATATCCTTATCCTTCATGATGTAGAAATAAGGTCTTTTTCTTTCCGGATCCTTTGGTGCTTTTGGCCCTGCCATCTTTCTGCCTCCTTGTTATGTCGATTTTATCAGCTATAATGACTATATGATACAAAAACTCCCGGTGCTTTGCACCGGGAGAAATTATAGATATTTGTCCTGTCTTTTATAGTTTATGACTGCTTTCTGCTTCTTCTTAATCTTGAAGCCCCTGCCATCGAAACTCCTGCAAGAAACAACACGATAAATGCTGCCGTTGCTGATTGATCTGATGTCTTTGCAGCTTTTTTGCCGCCGGCTTGTTTGCTAAAGGCTTATTTGTGCTGCCTGTTGCCGGTTTATCCGCTGACGGTTTATTTATAGCCGGCTTGCCTGTACCCGGTTTTTCTGTATTACCTGTTGATGAATTATTTGTACCCGGTTTTTCTGTATTACCTGTTGATGGATCATCTGTACCCGGTTTACTATTATCATCAGACACTTCATCCTTTGCCTCTGCTGCAAGCTCTATTGTTCCGTATACCGATGATTTAGACCAGCCCATGCCTGTTTCATCATTCCAGCTTAAGGTTCCGATTCTTGCTCCTGAAGCATCAGCATCATTTATCTGGAACTCAAGACCAATCCTGTCACCCTTTTTTGGCTTTATGTCTGTCCACTTGAAGGCTGCCTCAATCACATATCCATCCCCAGTCACTTTTGCGGCAGATTGTACATTTTCCTCGAGACATTTCTTTCCATTGAAAGAATGCTCATTCTCATAATTGATCCTGTACTGCTTATCATCGTCATCATATGACTCTGTCTTGGCATTATTCTCATCGATAAATACCTCGAGTGAATCCTGCTGATATGCCTCTCCACCGTCTTTATTAAGCACCGGATCTTTAACTGTTGCATATACATAAAGGTTTTCGTCATCCCACAACACCTTGGCATCTGCTGTTACCTTAGCTCCAAGGTTTATTGTAAGAGGAATAGCCACAGCCTTATCCCATTCGCTGTCGGCTTCTCCGTCAATCTTTACCGTTGCTTTTGTTGCTTTTTCAATGCCCGGCTTGAGAGTAGCCTTTGCATAATATTTGCTGCTTGTCTCCTGCATTTCTTTAAGGTCATTGAAGCTTACAGCTTTATCGTTATTCATAACTTTTACATCCATGCCGATAGTCTTTGCAACTTTTAAATCAGTCATAGGTACTTTGATGGTCGCACGGTATCACCATCAACAGCCTGTGCCTCAGAACGCTTAACTGTCTTCTTTACCGGTGTCACATCTCCTGCTGAGTTTGTCTCATCCACATATACTGTAACTTCATCCGTATCATTTATTGTGGCATCCTTTACGCTTACAAGTACATTTAATCCATCCTTATCCCATGTTGGAATAAAAGCTGCCTGTGTATCATCATCCGAAAAACTGTATTCTGTTCCGGACATTGTATCACCTTTCTGCTCAGCTACAACGATATCCTGTATTAACGGCTCAAGCTTTGTAGCATCTACATAAGCCCAGTATGCAGGCTTTGCCTTGTATTTTCCATCAAAAAGCAGTGGGCACTGCTTTGATCCGTCAGCTCCGCCACCAACATTTGACTGTGAATGAAGCCATGAATTTGGCTCAATAACTCCCCACACAGTGATTCCTGCTACATTTGTACCGTTTTTCTTTAAGTCCTTTGCAGCATCAAAAAGCTGTTTGTGACAGTATGCCATCTTTGTATACTCGCTCTCTTTTGATGCTGCTCCTGATTTGTAAGCTGCGCTTGCCTGGAAATCCAGCTCTGTAAGCTGAACCTTTCCTGCTGCTTCGGCATATTTTTTTGCTACTGTCTTAAACTGTGCTGCTGAGAAGCTGTCCACACTGTAATGTGCCTGCATACCAAATGCATCAAGTCCGTTGTTCCCTGTGCTGATTTTACATCACTTATGAGCTTTATGATTCCTTCTGACTTGATATTGTCTGTCTCTCCGAAATCATTGTAGTAAAGTTCTACATCACTAGGCGCATATTTATTCGCATACTTAAATGCATTGATTATGAACTCATTGCTCTGGTATACATGCCACCAGCTCGAATTGTTCCCATGACGTATCTCATCAAGGCTTTCTGCCGGGTTTACCTTATCAGTACGATATGTATTGCCGATAACGGCTCATTTACTACATCCCAGCCATAGAAAAGTCCGTCGTACTTTTTATTTGCTGCCTCTCCGAAGTAGTGGTCGAATACACTTGAGATATACCACTCAAGTCTGCGGTTCATAGTCGCTTTATCTACATATGGCTTACTGATATCATAGTTCTCATGGAAGAACCATTCCTGTGTCTGTGAATGCCATACCAGCACATGTCCGCGGATACGGATCTTCTGATCTGGATGGGCATTGTTCCACTCAAGGATCTTATCTGCCATCGCATCTGCACGGGAAAAGTCCAGGCTGCCTCCTGCATCGTTCACAACCGGAACCTGAAGTTCTTCTCCTTCGAATGTAATGGTCTTTGTTGGTACTGAATTGCCATCAATCTGATAATTAAAAAGTGCATCCGGTTTTAATTCATTTCCAAATGTAACCGCATTAAAATGCTTCTCCACAAGGTCCATGAGCGTATTGTCCTTAATCTCATCTAACATGATACCTGTTCCTGCGATTGCATTTTCTCCAAGAGCATCACTGCTTGTGACAGATTTTTTCCAGTCCTCAATATTCTGCTCTATCTCAGGTGGTGTCTTTGGTGTTGTATCAGTTTCCACTGTCACACTAACGAGGCTGATAGCTGATCCCGAACCGGCATTATCAGTAGTCATAAGACCAACTGCTACCATATCACCTTCACCTGTCGGGCTTATCGAGTATTCATCTGCGCCTGTAAGTTCATACTTCGTATTTGCGCCATCAGCATCTTCATCTCCATTCTTGTAGACCTTTAGTGAAACTGATCCTTTCTGATCCTTCACCTTAAAGGTCACAGATTTTACAGTTGACATATCAACAGTCTCCGGCAGTCTCCATTTAACCTGATCGTACTGATTGTTAAATGTCACTTTCCACACACCATCTGTCAGCTCATAGCCGGCATTTCCCCAGTCTACTGTCAATTTATCAGCTGTGTATGTCGTTTTCTTTATATTCTGCTGAACTTCATCAGCGAATACTAACGACTGCGCCTGATACGCAGGTATAAGCTGTGTGACACCTGTGGCAAGCATAGTACTGCATACCGCAATACATGCTCCTTGTTTCAATAGTTTTTTCCTTTTCAACCCCATGTCCTCCTTACATGTGTATTTGTAATTCCAAAAACACTCTACATAAGAGAGGTTTTAAAATATGGGACAAATTATAGAATATAACAAGTCAAATTATATCTGCCATAAATAAATTCAAATAATAGTAAGTCTGCGGTACCAGATCCATTGTATATAAAAATCAATAAATCCTGTAATTTCCTGAAAGTGCTAACATTGCAAACATGTAAAGGAAATTATCATAGTATCTCCTGTCACCTGTCCTAAGCGGAGTGTTCCAGAACTTTTCAACACATTGCTTTGCATATTTTCCATCTGCTGCGAGTGAAGCTTCTGCATTAACAGCAATGATCGCTACCGGATGAAGTGCCTTCTCATCAAGCGGTGTACCATCTATAAGAAATACACCATCCCAATTGTCCTTCTGATCCTCACAATAAAACTTCTGAAGCCTTTCTGCCGTTTTAATCTGCCACGGATCTGCATCAAACCACAGATGATCCATCGCTATATTGGCGATCGTGCGGTATGCATCACTGTAATACCAGTCATGTCTTCCAAATATTTCCTTATGCCCGTATGAGGCTTTCCGTCATAATCTGCATATTCTGCGCTAAGTCCTGTCTTTTCATGGCATGCACTGTGCAGATATGCTCTGCTGGCAGCTGCTGCTTCTTTCCAGAAGTCTCGGTCCTCCTCATAAGCTTTGGGCAAAAAGTTCATAAAAATGCGGCATGTGGTATGAAGGATCACTGAAATCCATATTTGTGACAAACTTTATCAGCTTGTTGGAAGGCTCCCACATTGGCTCTCCGCTGTGTCCCGGCTCACCCTTGTGTACACACTCCCTTA
>ENA-OQDD01000575-OQDD01000575.1-human-gut-metagenome-genome-assembly--contig:-NODE-575-length-14548-cov-2.292976_pt1 | contig 14548 bp, 21 predicted proteins | sample MGYA00242507_ERZ504598 | MGnify/ENA primary metagenome ERZ504598 (study PRJEB26092, sample SAMD00036318) | human gut metagenome | host: Homo sapiens | study: EMG produced TPA metagenomics assembly of... | reverse complement strand
ATGTGCCCCCACCCCGATTAAGGCCGTCGCTCCATCGGCGTTCCCGAACCGCGCACCCTGTCCGTCACCCCGTTTGACGCTTCCCAGGCCGGTGCCGTCGAAAAGGCCCTGCGCAACTCCGATCTCGGCATCAGCCCGAACCGTGATGGCAACGTCATCCGTCTGACCATGCCGGAACTCACCGAGGATCGTCGTAAGGAATACGTCAAGCTCGCCAAGGGCAAGGCCGAGGATGGCAAGGTCGCCGTGCGCAACATTCGCCGTAAGACCAAGGAAACCATCGACAAGGCCGTCAAGGACGGCGAGATGGGTGAGGATGAAGCGATCGCCTGCTGAAGGATCTTGACAAGGTCACCAAGTCCGTTACCGACGAGATCGATACTCTGCTGGAGACCAAGCAGAAGGAGATCATGGAGTCTGATTCAGACCAGGTCCGGAGAATTATGGAACGCAACGAACAACCCCATGAAGAGGCCGAGGAGACGCTCGACCAGATCAACAAGAAGACCGGCCGCAACATGCCGCAGGCCATCGCCACAGGCGCGGCACTGGTCATCCTTATTGTCGCGTGCCTGCTGCTCAGCGTCGACCTCTTCGTGCTGCTGGTAGTCGTGTTCATGATTCTGGCGCTGTGGGAGCTCAGGGTGGACTTCGCCACCGTAGGCCTGCACCTCCCGGTGTTTATGCTGTGGCTGTGCTCGTCCTTCACCCTCATTGCCACCTACTATTCCCCGTACCATCTCATCACGATGTCGCTGAGTATCATCGTGTCGATTATTCTGGTCGCCATCGCGGCCAGCGCAAAAATCAGCGTCGGCAACCGCCTATCTCTGGCGGTTGCGGCAAACTGTCCAACACGGATGCCAGCGCGCGCCTCGAATCCTCGTTTAATCATGAGGGCGGGGAACAGCATCATTCCCGGCTCAGCCATGTGGCTGTGTCCGTGCTTACCGTGTTGTATATTCCGTTGTTGGCCAGCTGCGTCATCATCTCACTGACTTTTAATGGGCATCCGATTGCACACGCCATCATGCTGGTGTTCCTACCCGCCTATCCGATACGGGCGGTTTGTTTGCCGGTGCCTGGCTCGGCAAACACAAGCTCAGCCCGCGCATCTCGCCGAAGAAGTCCGTTGAGGGCCTTGTCGCTCGATGCTCTTCGCCATGGCTGGCGCATTTGCCGTATTCGCATGCACGTATGATGCCTCGAAATGGGCCACTCGTTGGTGGGTGCCGATCGTGGCGGGTATTCTCATCGGTGCCGTGGGCACGTTCGGTGATTTGTGTGCTTCCATGCTCAAGCGCGATATCGGTATCAAAGACATGGGCCATCTGCTCAAGGGGCACGGCGGTGTGATGGATCGTGTGGATTCCATTTTGATGAGTGCACCGTTCACCTGCGCCTTGCTGTGGATCACCGGACTGTGATTCGCATGTCTCGTGCATGAACAATGTGGCATCGTGTGTATATCGCACGGTGCCACATGCCATATATGGGGAAATCATCGTTCAATATGCGTTCGCTATGGGCTAAGACATGGGCCATCTGATTCGTATGCGGCACGCCGTATGGTGGATTCTGATATTACTATTGCATGTTTGACTATTTTCTGATATTGAGAGCGAAGCGAACCCATCATGACCACACAGCATCCTGACACTCCGGAAACCGGCATTACTCCCGGCGGCACATCAGGTGCCTTCCGTGACGTGCTATCCAAGGACCATGCCCGCCGTGGTAAGCCGCCGCTGCACTTTGTGGATATGACGCCCGAGCAGCGCGTCGAGAAAGCGGCCGAACTCGGATTGCCGAAGTTCCGAGTCAAGCAGCTCGCCAACCATTACTTTGGCCATTTCGATGTGAATGCCGCCGAATTCACTGATTTTCCGGCAGCCAAGCGCAGCGAGGCCGCCGCCGCGTTTTTCCCGCAGCTCATCACCGAGGTGACCCGCCAAGTGGCGGACGAAGGCACCACCATCAAGACCTTGTGGAAGCTGTTCGACGGCTCCCTCATCGAATCGGTGCTTATGCGATACCCGACCCGCACCACGCTGTGCATCTCCTCGCAGGTCGGCTGCGGCATGGGCTGCCCGTTCTGCGCCACCGGCAAGCTTGGCCTGACCCGTAACATGTCCACCGGTGAAATAATCGAACAGGTGCGTGTGGCCGCCAAGATGATGCGCGACGGCGAAGTGGCCGGGGGAGAGGGCCGCCTGAGCAACATCGTGTTCATGGGCATGGGCGAGCCGATGGGCAACTACAACTCCGTGCTGTCCGCCGTACGACAGATTTCCGCCATGCCTCCCGAAGGCTTCGGCATTTCCGCGCGCAACATCACCGTATCCACGGTGGGCGTGGTCCCCGGCATCAAGAAGCTCACTGCCGAAGGCATTCCCGTGCGTCTGGCCGTTTCCCTGCATGCCCCCAGCGACGAACTGCGTGACGAGCTGGTGCCGATGAACAAGCGTTTCAACACCGCGCAGGTGTTGGATGCCGCGCACGATTATTGGCTGGCCTCCAAGCGCCGCGTCAGTATCGAATACGCGCTGATGCGCGGCATCAACGACCAGGCCGAGCATGCGCAGTTGCTGGCCAAGAGGCTTAACCATTACGGCGACAACTGGGCCCACGTCAACCCGATTCCGCTCAACCCCATCGAGGGCTCGAAGTGGACCGCCTCCAAGCCGGAAGACGAACAGCGGTTCCTGGAGATCCTGCACCGCGCGGGCATCACCGCCACACTGCGTGACACCCGCGGTCAGGATATTGACGGCGCCTGCGGCCAGCTTGCTGCCAAGGAGCGGTAGTTTCGGTGACGGAATCGGCCTGCGGCGATTCCGTCACTTCAGCGCATCCTTGATTGCGTCCACGAAGTAGTCCAGATCGTCGGGCTTGCGGGACGTGATGAGCTTGAAGCCGTTGGCGTCGTCCACGTGCAGCTGCTCGTCGACGTAATGGCCGCCCGCGTTCTCGATATCAGCGGCGATATAGCGGCAGGGCGCGGCGGTCTTGCCAGCCACCAGACCCGCGTTGACCAGCAGCCACGCGCCATGGCAGATCGCGGCGATCGGCTTGCCTTCGTGCGCGAACTCCTGCGCCAGCGTGATCGCATCCTCATTGACGCGGATACGATCCACATTGCAGGTGCCGCCGGGCACCACCAGCAGGTCGTAGTCGGCAGCCTGCACGTCGGACAGGCGCGCGTCCGGGGTCAGCGTTTCACCTTCGTAGCGGTCGTGCTGCACCGTCTCACACGGGTCCAAGGTAGTGGCGGCAAGCGTCACCTTGACGCCGGCGGCCTTGAGATCGCGCAGCGGGCGCGTCAGCTCGGTCTCCTCGATACCCCAGTTGTTGACGATGATCAGTACCTTGCTGTTTTCGACAGCCATGCCAATCTCCTTGATTCGGCGGACAACTTCCACGAGCCATTCTCTCACGCCGAGCGGCTGCCATGTCGGTGCTCAATATGATGATTCTCATATTCCAGAAACAGGTGCGGCGCATGTAACGGGCGGTAGGTAGTCTGAAGGACTGTAATGCAAAGCCGAACAGGGGAGTGAAGCATGTCGTTGGCGGTACGAGTCATCCCGTGCCTGGACGTTGACGCCGGTCGCGTGGTGAAGGGTGTGCATTTCGAGAACCTCAAGGACGCGGGTGACCCGGTGGAGCTGGCGGCCGAATACTACCGTCAGGGAGCCGACGAGATCACCTTCCTGGATGTGACCGCATCCAGCTCCCACCGCAACACGATGATTGACGTGGTCTCCCGCACCGCCGAACAGGTGTTCATCCCAATGACTGTGGGCGGCGGCGTACGCACGCCCGAGGACGTCGACTCACTGCTGCGCTGCGGTGCAGACAAGGTCGGTGTCAACACGGCGGCCATCAACGACCCGTCGCTTATCAGCCGTGTGGCCGATCGTTTCGGCAACCAGGTGCTGGTGCTCTCCGTGGATGCCCGCCGCGAAAAGGGTGAGCAGCATACGCAGTCCGGTTTTGAGGTCACCACGATGGGCGGCCGCAAATCCACCGGTATTGATGCCATCTGGTGGGTCAAGCGCGCCGAGCAGCTTGGCGCCGGCGAGATTCTGCTTAACTCGATGGACGCCGACGGTACCAAGGAAGGCTTTGACCTCGAGATGATTCGCGCCGTGCGCAAGGAAGTCAAGATTCCGATCATCGCCTCCGGCGGTGCCGGCAAGGTCGAGGACTTCCCGCCCGCCATCGAAGCAGGTGCCGACGCGGTGCTGGCTGCATCCGTGTTCCATTACGGCATCCTGACTATCGCCGATGTCAAGGCGGAACTCAAGAAGCACGGCTACACCGTTCGCTAAACGAATACACCTTGCTCCCGCTGGGCGAACAATCCAGTGAATTGTTCGTGGCAATGCGCTATGCGCACGTCGCACATAATCCGGGAGCTGTCAGCGAAGCTGACTGAGGGTGGTCCACAAAAAGAAGATAGGTATGACAGACACTACATACGACAATTCCACTGAACTCGATCCCCGTATTGCCGCACGCCTGAAGCGTGATGCCAAGGGGCTGGTCGCCGCCGTCATCCAGCAGTACGACACACGCGAGGTGCTGATGGTCGGCTACATGAACGACGAGGCATTACGCCGTACTCTGACCACCGGCCGCGTGACTTCTGGTCCGGTCCCGTCAGGAATACTGGCGCAAGGGTGATACCTCCGGCCATGTGCAATACGTCAAGGGCGTGTCCCTGGATTGCGACGGCGACGCACTGCTCGTCGAAGTCGACCAAGTCGGTGCCGCCTGCCACACCGGCAAGCGCAGCTGCTTCCTCGAAGGCGGCCCCTGCCCGTGGTCGAAGGCCATCGCCCGGCCGAGCAGTAGAACGGGCTTTCCTGACTGAGGGAAGCCGAGCGACCGCGTACTATGAAACAAGACATCGAGTTGTAAGCAAAGGAGCGAATATGAGCGAATGCAGCGTCAAACACCTGAAGTGGGGCGCCACCTGGCCCAGTCGCGAACAGTTCCACGAACTGGCCGACGCCGGATACCGTGTGATTCCGATTGTGCGCCGTCTGCTCGCCGACTCGCTCACCCCGGTCGGCTTCTATGAGCGTCTCGCCGGCGGCCGATCCGGCACCTTCATCCTCGAATCGGCGGAATACGGCGGCACGTGGAGCCGTTACAGTTTTATCGGCGTCAACTCGATGGCCCAGCTGCGCTCCAACAACGGTCAGGCCGACTGGCTGGGCAAGGTCCCGGTCGCGTGCCCGTCACCGGTGACGTAGTCGAAGTCGCTCACGCCACGTTGAAGACTCTGAAGGCCCCGCATGTGGAAGGCCTGCCGAACCTGACCAGCGGTCTGGTCGGCACGGTCGGCTGGGATGCCATCCGCCACTGGGAACCGACCTGCGCGCGAAGCTCCGGACGAGACCGGCCAGCCTGAGACCGTGCTTGCCCTGGCCACCGATATCGCCGTGGTCGACCACGTATCCGGTTCGGTATGGCTCATCGCCAATGCGGTGAATGTGGATGATAATCCACTCGCGCCGACGCTGCCTACAACGAGGCCGTCGCTCGACTCGACCAGATGCAGCGCGATGCCGCCACCCCGGCTTCGGACGAGTCCCGCGTCAACATCCTGGACGAAACGGTCGCCCAACCCGAGCTGCGCTTCCGCACCGAGAAGAGCCACTACGAGCAGGCCGTCGAACGAGCCAAGCAGTACATCGTCGACGGCGACGTGTTCCAGGTGGTCATCTCCCAGCGCCTCGACATCGATTCGCCTGCTGACCCGTTCGACGTGTACCGTGTGTTGCGCACGCTGAACCCGAGCCCGTACATGTATTTCATGGCGTTGACCGACGCTCAGGGCCGCGACTTCAACGTGATCGGCTCCAGCCCGGAAACCCTCATCAAGGTGGACAACGGCCACGCGATGACCTTCCCGATTGCTGGATCCCGCCCTCGCGGCGCCACCCCTGAGGAAGACGAGAAATTCGCCAAGGAGCTGCTTGCCGATCCGAAGGAATGCAGCGAGCACATCATGCTCGTCGACCTGTCTCGCAACGACCTGAGTAAGGTGTGCGTGCCGCAGTCCGTGGAAGTCGTGCAGCTCATGGACATCAAGCGTTTCAGCCACATCATGCACATCTGCTCGACGGTCACCGGCAAGGTCGACCCCTCGCTGACCGCATTCGATGTGTTCAAGTCCGCGTTCCCGGCCGGCACGCTGTCTGGCGCGCCTAAGCCGCGCGCAGTCGAAATCATCGACGAGTTGGAACCGGCCGACCGCGGCATCTACGGCGGCACCGTCGGCTACTTCGATTTCTCCGGCAACATGGACATGGCCATCGCCATCCGCACCGCGTTCCTGCGCGACCATGAGGCGAGCGTGCAGGCCGGTGCCGGCATTGTGCTCGACTCCGTGCCCGCCACCGAATGGCAGGAGACGCGCAACAAGGCCGAGGCCAGCGTCGAATCCATCCAGATCGCCGCCCAGTTGCGCGAACTGTAACGTTCAACGCATAGCGATGCCCCCGCTGACAGAAGTTGTCGGCGGGGGCATCGCTGTCTGTACGTTAGTGGGTTTCGCCCATGATGTCGGTGGCGTCGGTTTCGGTGCTCACAGCGGCTTCGATGGCAGCTTCGATACCGTGCGCCATGGTCGCGATCACCATACCGGGCGTCGCATTCTTCACCTTGCCGATCAGTTGCGCGGCTGCGTATGGACGCATGAGCGTCGGCTGAGCCCGGTCGGCATGGTGTTCGCTATGATGGACAGTCGGACTTTGGTAAGAGACAGTATTCGTAACAGGCAAGTAGGTTATTCATGGCTATTGAGGTGCAGGGACTTGAAATTCAGATCGGCGCGCGCACGCTGCTTCACCCCACCAACTTCCATGTGGCCAAGGGAGACAAGATCGGTCTGGTGGGCCGCAACGGCGCCGGCAAGACCACGCTGACCCGCGTGATCACCGGCGACATGCTGCCCACCGCCGGCAAGGTGCGCGTCTCCGGCAAGCTCGGCTACCTGCCGCAGGACACGCATGCCTCCGATCCCACACAGACCGCGCTCGACCGCATGATGAGCGCGCGCGACATCGCCACCATCATCAACCGCATCCGCAAGGCCGAAAAGGATATGACCGACCCGGATCCGGACGTGATGAGCAAGGCCATGACCCGGTACGACAAGGCCATGCAGGACTTCGACAAGGCCGGCGGCTACGCGGCCAGTCCGAGGCGAATTCCATGGCCGCCTCGCTCGGCCTGCCGCAGGAGGTCATGGAGCAGCAGCTCGGCACGCTCTCCGGTGGCCAGCGCCGCCGCATCGAGCTGGCGCGCATCCTGTTCTCCAATGCCGACACCTGATCCTCGACGAGCCGACCAACCACTTGGATGCCGATTCCATCGAATGGCTGCGCGGCTACTTGAAGAAGTACGAGGGCGGCTTCCTGGTCATCTCCCACTCCACCGAACTGCTGGACGAAGTGGTGAACAAGGTCTGGCATCTGGACGCGCAGCTCGGCCAGATCGACATGTATTCGCTTGGCTGGAAGGCTACCTGCACCAGCGCGTGGTGGACGAGGAGCGCCGCCGCCGCGAACGCGAAGTGGCCGAGAAGAAGGCCGACCGTCTCATGAAGCAAGGCATTCGACTGCACGCCAAGGCCACCAAGGCCGTGGCGGCGCAGAACATGATGCGTCGTGCCGAAAAGCTGCTGGAAAACACCTCCGAGGCGCAGAAGGCCGAGAAGGTGGCGGACATCCGTTTCCCCGAGCCCGCGCCCTGCGGCCGCACTCCGATCATGGCCAAGGATATTTCCAAGGCTACGGTTCCAACATCGTGTTCGCCGGCGTGAACCTGGCCATCGACAAGGGCTCGCGTGTGGTGATCCTCGGCTACAACGGTGCCGGCAAGACCACCACGCTGCGCCTGCTGGCCCACATCGAGGAGCCGGACACCGGTTCCGTGGAATACGGTCACGGCTGCAAGATCGGCTACTTCGCGCAGGAGCACGACACCTTGGATCTGAACGCCACCGTGTTGGAGAACCTGCAGCATGTGGCGCCCGAGCTCGATAACACGCAGGCCCGTTCGATTCTCGGCTCGTTCCTGTTCTCCGGTGACGACGCGATGAAACCGGCTCACGTGCTTTCCGGCGGTGAGAAGACCCGTCTGGCTCTGGCCACGCTGGTCACCTCGCGAGCAACGTGCTGCTGCTCGACGAGCCCACCAACAACCTCGACCCCGCTTCCCGTGAGGAGATTCTGAAGGCCATTGCCAAGTATGAGGGCGCCATCGTGCTCGTCACCCACGATGAGGCGCCGTCGAGGCGCTCAACCCCGAGCGCGTGCTCCTCATGCCCGACGCGACGAAGACCTCTGGAATGATTCGTATCTCGAACTCGTAGCTGAAGAATAGTAGTAAACTCGTAGCCGAAGAATAGTAGTAGGAGAGGTCTGCCATGCCAACCACAACAGGTAAGAAAATCGCCATCGTCACCGGCAGCGCGCTGGGCTTGGGCTACGAGCTCGCCAGCCAGCTCATCGCCAACGGCTGGCTGGTGGCCGGTGTCGACTTCAATGCCGAACGTCAGGCCGAACTGACCGCGCAGTGGCCCGATGACTCCTACCGCGCCTACGTCGGCGACATCACCGACGAAGCGTTCGTGAAGGAATCCGTGGCGGATATCGCCACGCTCGGCCACATCGATTTGCTCATCAACAACGCCGGCCAGCCTTCGTTCAAGGTGCCCACCGCCTACGAGGCCGCCGACGTCGACAAATGTCTCAAGGGACTCAAAGGCATGATTCTGTGGACGGTGGAAACCCTCAAGGCCTGCGGCGAGCAGAACGTGAAAATCGCCCAGATTATGAGCACCGCCGCCACACGCGGCAACGCGAACGAAAGCGTGTACTGCGCCACCAAGTGGGGTGAGAAAGGCTACACCAAGAGCCTGCAGGCCGCATACAAGGGCACCAGTGTCAAGGTGGTCGCCGTCTATCCGGGCGGCATTGATACCGCTTTCTACCGTGACAGTCGCGACTACGTCTCCGAGGCCAAGCAGCACACCTTCATGCAGCCCGGCCCGCTGGCCGAAGTCATCCTCTTCAACCTGATCAACGAGGCCAACCTCACCGTCACCGACATCGAGATCAACCGCAACAGCTGAGCCTGCTAGTCTGAGATTTCAGCGCCTTGGTACATACTTGGTGCCAAGGCATTTCGCGTGTGGAGAGCGAATGCACATCAGTGACGATGAGTTTGAACGGGCCATTGAACAGGTGTTGGATGATTTGCCTGAACGGTTTGCGCGGGTGCTGGAGAATGTCGGCATCGTCGTTGCGGACGAACCCAATGAGCGCGAACTGGCTACAATGAGCAATCCGTGCGGTGAGCTGCTCGGACTGTATGAGGGCATACCCGTCACGAAGCGAACTACGGGCTACAGCGGCGTGATGCCGGACGTCATCACCCTGTTCAAGGGGCCGCATGAACGCGTATGCTCAACGCAGGCCGAGCTGCGCCAACGGATCCGCAAAACCGTGTTGCACGAGATCGGCCATTTTTTCGGCTTCGATGACGAGTATCTGCACTCGCACGGCTACTGAAGCGATGCTAGTTTCACTAGTGGGGAGCCGTCACTGCCGTATGTTGCCAGGTCTACTGCAAGTGGTGCAACGCGCGGATGATGGCGCAACGGTCCTCGACGGTTCCCTCGTTGGCGCACATGGTGGCGTACCAAGCGGATTGCGCAAGGTCTCGACGCCGGTGGCCTCATCCGTGGCGACGAGCGTGTGCAGATCGTTGGCGTACTGGAAATGCAGGTGGCTGAGCAGCCCGCCCTCGGCGAACGCCTTGCGCGAAGGCAGCGGATTGATGGCAAGTAGCCAGCGGAACGGGCTGTCTTCGGCGGCCGGATCGGTGGTGTGGAACACGAAGGTGGGGGAGCCTTCGAGACCGTGCTCGATGACATGGTCGATGGTGTATTCGTAGGTGTCGAGGCTGGTGTCGTCCTCGGCGAACCATTCGATGGCGAGCGCGGCATCGTCCGTGGAGCCGGATTCGGCGGCCGGCTCGTTCACACGCCAGTAGCCGATATGGATGATGTTCTCCGGGCTGGTGGTGGAGCAAGCCATCGACCAGAACGTCCTGATGCCGCGCGCGGCCATCGGGGCCATCTTCGGGTTGGCGAGCACCGCCTGCTCGGCGGCTTCCCAGGTCTGCTGGATGGCGGCGTCATCCGAATCAATGTAATGCTCGAAGCTTTCCCATTCACCGAGCCAGTCGGTGATGTCGAAGGCCGTGGAATCCGTGGTGTTGCTGGCGGTCATTGCGCGTTCCTTTCATGGGTGGATGTGGTGGCGAAATTGGTAGAGGCATTAGGGCTGGGGCTGCTGGCATCTGGGTTACTGGCATGCGAGCCGTTGTTCCCGGAATCGTCGGCGCCAAGATTGACAATGCGGTCGCACCAGCCGGCGGCGAGCTCCTCATCGTGGGTGACCACGAGAATCGCCTTGCTTGGCTCGCCAGTTGCCGCAGCAGTTCGCCGACCTGCTCCATGTGGTAGCGGTCGAGTCCGCTGGTGGGCTCGTCAAAGATGATGAGGTCCTTGCCGCACATCAATGCCGAGCCGATGGCAACCCGCTGCTTCTGCCCGCCGGACAGGCTCATCGGATGCCGTTCGGCGAACGCTGCAAGGTCAAGATCGGCCATGACCTGATTGGCTTGAGCGGTGATGCCGGCATCCGTCTCGTCGAGTCCGATGAGCAGTTCTCGCGCACGCTGTCGGAGAACAGTTGGTAGTTGACATCTTGCATGACTAGGAATCCGGCGCGGGTCAGGTCGCGCGGTTTCGCGGGCACGCCGTTGAGCTCGATGCGGCCCGAAACAGGCTTGATGAGTCCGGTCAACGTGCGCACGAGCGTGGTCTTGCCGCAGCCGTTGTTGCCCATGAGCCCGGTGATTTCGCCGGCACGGAACCGCAGGTCCGGGATGCGCGGGTGAAGCCGTCCTTGCCTTTGTATCCGATGGTGAGGTTATGGGTGCCGAGCAATACTGAAGTGCACTCATCCGCGGCTGGGCTTGAAGCCAGCGCCGCAATCCGGCGCCGATACGGTTGCAGGTCCAACGCCCGCAATCCCATGGCGGCCACGCAGCCGGGGGAGAGGGACAGGAATTCATCGGCCTCGTAATCCTGCACGATATGCCCGCCGTCGAATACCACGTACCGGTCGGCCACGCCGTTGAGCCATGCGAGTCGGTGTTCGGCGATTACGATGGTGAGCCCTTCGTCCTTCATCTGCTCGATCATGGCGCGTATGTCCGCGATGGCGTTCGCGTCGAGATTGCTGGTCGGCTCATCCAATACCACGAGCCTGGGCCCCAGCATGGTGGCCGCCGCCACGGCGATGCGCTGCTTTTGGCCGCCTGACAGGTGGAAGATGCTGCGATGCAGCAGATGCCAATGCCAAAGCGCTCAGCCACGGCCGTGATACGACGATTGATGTCCTCGGCCGGCAGCCCTATGTTTTCGGCCGGGAAGGCGAGCTCGTCGGTGACGTTCGCGTTGAAATACTGGGTTTTCGGGTTTTGGAACACGCTGCCGACCAGCGGGGTGAGCCGGTCGATCGGCACGGTCTCCACATCCAGCCCGCACGTGGTCTGGTTGCCGGCGAACGCACCATGGAAGAATGAGGGGATGAGCCCGTTGGCAACGCGCGTATAGCTGGTTTTGCCGCAGCCGCTCGCCCCGCACAGCACGATGCACTCGCCTGCGGGCACGGTCAACGTGATGTCGCGCAATGCCGGCTCTGCGGCATGGTCATAGGTAAAGGAGATGCCACGGGAGGCGATGGTTCCCGCAGACGTGTCGAGTGGGCCACCCTTGCCGGTCCCAATAATGGCAGTTGCATTCGGCTGCGATTGGTTGCCACCCATCAGATCACCCCCGCGATATCGAGCGCGAGCGGCAAAGTGACCACAATCATGACCAGCCAGTCGACCACGGTCATACGGATCAGCGTGCGCGAGGTGTGCTCGCCCTCACGCCCGAGCCCCTTGGTCAGTGCCGCCACCGACAGGTCCTGTGCCACATTGGTGGCGTTCATCAGCAGCGGAATCAGAATGTATTCCAACGATTGGGCCGGGTGACGAACCAGCCCCCAGCCGCCGGAGGCGATGCCGCGCAACGCCATCGCATTGCGAATCTGCCGGTAATCCTCGGCGATGGTCGGGAAGAAGCGGATGACCACCACACAGGGAATCACCACGGCCTCAGGCACGCGCATACGCCGCATCGCGCAGATGAACGCGCTCGCGGACGTGGTGGTGAACGTATACGCGCCGGTGATGAAACAGGGCAGCATCATCGTGACGCCCACGGCCAGCGCGGAGACACATGCAGCCACGGCCGTCCAGGGCATCGGGGTCGAGCATTCCCAGCGCGGTGAGTACGGCATAGGTCACGCCGAAGTTCAACGCGGTTCGCCATCGGGCGGCCGCCAGCAGGGGTAGCAGGAACAGCACGACCATGACGATTTGCGTGGCGAGCCTACATGGAAGAACAGCATGAGGTTCGCCACCAGCAGAAGGTAGAGTTTCGCGCGCGGATCGAGCGTCCGGCGGGCAGGATTCATCAGGCGATACCGGCCTTGATGAAGTGCTTCTTCATCATGCGCTGGCCGAACCAGCCGCCGAGAACCGCGCACACCAGAATCGCGATCATCGAGATGAAGAACGTGCCGGTGTTGATGTTGGCGAATACGCCGTCGATGTAGGCTGCGTCCTTGCCGCGCGCCTGCAGGCTCGCCACGTAGGCGTCCTTCATGAACCACAGGGGCAGGATCGGGCCGGTCAGGCCGTAGGAGAACACCACGTAGCTGACGAGCAGTAGCGCCTTGCTCTTATACTTGCCGGCGCGCGCGATGAGGTCGGCCGCCACCGGGAACACGATGCTGGCGATGAACGAAAGCACGAAATGCCCGGAGATGAACAGGAACAGTCCGATGATCACGCCCATGACGGTGATGCCGCCGAATTTGCCGAGGCGTGCGGCCAGCAGCATGTACACGCAGCCGGAGATGAGGGCCGTGATGGCGGGCAGGAAGATGGAGCCGAAGCCGCTGGTGAACAGGGTGCTCACCAGTGTGGCGATGCACACCATCACGAAGTACAGGGCCGCAAACACGCCGATGGTGATGAGGTCGGAGACCTCCAGTTTGCCGGATTTGGCGGGCTTGTTGAGCTGGTCAGAGGTTTCGGCGGGCGTGTTCGGTGCGGTCACGATGTTTTCCGTTTCGTATGCATTGACAATATTCCTCTCGCCAATCTAACGATGATTTCCCGCAGAGGCAATAGTCTGTCTGTGATTTTTAGCATGGCTTGGCGCCCCTCCTGTGGGGGGCGAAGGACGTGGCGCGGGCGGGGTGTGGTTCGCGGCTATCGGCTAGTATGGTGCGGTCACGACAGAGGGAGCATGCTGTGGCCGATGTGATGCGGGAGCTGGAACGGCTGCGACCGGTGTATGAGACGGGCGTCCTGCGGTTGCTGTTGCGCCAGAACGCGATGCTGTACGTGTCGCTGCTGCGTTCCACGTTCGACCCGCTCACCGGCGAGCTGCCGCGCGAGACCGTGGAGGAGCGGTTCGCGCAAAGTCTGAGCAGTCTGGCCGACGCCGGCGAGTATGCGCCGCGCGAGGACCAGACCTTCGCCGAGGCCGCTCATCAGATCCTCGCCGACCTGACCCGTGAAGGCGAAGGCGACTACGCCTGGCTCGCCAACTCGCATGATGCGGCCTCACACCGATTCCTCTACCGTTTGACGGCCCGCGCCCACCGCGCCATCGAGGCGCTGAGCAGGCTCGAAGACGAATCACGCGCCTGTCCGGCGCGCAGGCCAACAGCATCATCATGGAAATCGAGCACGCGCGCATGCAGCTGACCGCCGACCCCGGCGAGCGCATCAAACTCCTCAACCGTGAAATCAAGGAACGCAAGCACGAGATCAAACGCATCCAACAGGGCAAGCAGCATGCCACGCTGAGCGAAGCCCAGGTGGAGGACGTGATCGCCGTGATCCACAACACGCTGCGCGGCGTGCCCATCGACCTGCGCGAACTCGTGCTCGACGAGCGGGACAACGGCGACGCCTTGCGCCGGCGCATGCAGGCCGGCGACATCAGCGTGGACGAGAACCTGACCCGCTACCACGATGAATACCGCCGCTCGTTCAGCGAATCAGACAGCGGCCGCCGCTTCGAGGACGCCTTCCAGGTGATCATCACCGACGAGGGCCGCCAGCAAATCGACGAAGCCCTGCGCGCCATCGCCAAAACCCCGTATCTGGCCGGCGAATCCGGCGTGCTGCTCGGCCAGATCCGCGACGAACTGGCCCGCATCTACGACGGCATCGAAGCCGTGCGCCGCCAGATGCGCGTCTCCGACGAGGCGATCAGCCGGCTCGATGCGCCAGCAAACCGACACTCGCTACCGTACGATGCTCACCCGCTTGAACCGACTGTACGCGCGCCTCAACGCGGATGCGAAAACCCATATGGGAGACGCTC
>ENA-OQDD01000572-OQDD01000572.1-human-gut-metagenome-genome-assembly--contig:-NODE-572-length-14568-cov-2.338204_pt1 | contig 14568 bp, 18 predicted proteins | sample MGYA00242507_ERZ504598 | MGnify/ENA primary metagenome ERZ504598 (study PRJEB26092, sample SAMD00036318) | human gut metagenome | host: Homo sapiens | study: EMG produced TPA metagenomics assembly of... | reverse complement strand
GTAATATCCCGTCGAGGTTGTTTTTTGAGTTATTTTCTATTGCAATTCTACTGGCAGTCTTTTATAATGTAGGATATCAATATGATTGAATATTTATGATATCAGTGATAAAAAATTTCAAAAATCTTTATATATAAGATCACCCCGCTGATATCATATTTACAGAACATGAAAGAATCGAGGTAATTCCCATGAGCGAAAAAATTACAGTAGTTGCACTGGGCCACAGAGCATTAGGAACCACCTTACCGGAGCAGAAAATGCTCAAAGCAGCCAAAGCTGTCGCAGATCTTGTAGAAGCCGGAAATCGTGTAGTCATTTCCCACAGTAACGGTCCACAGGTTGGAATGATCCACACAGCCATGAATGAATTTGGCAAAACACATCCTGACTATACATTTGCACCTATGTCCGTATGTTCGGCAATGAGTCAGGGCTATATCGGATATGACCTCCAGACCGCAATCCGCGCAGAACTTATTTCCCGCGGTATTTATAAACCGGTAGCTACTATCCTTACACAGGTTGTCATTGATCCATATGATGATGCTTTCGCTGAACCTGAGAAGATCATCGGACGTGTCCTTACAGAAGAAGAGGCTGAAACTGAAGAAAGCAAGGGAAACTTTGTCACTAAACTGGCTGACGGCACTTATAAAAGAATCCTGGCAGCTCCGAAACCGCAGAAAATCGTAGAGCTTGAAACAATCCGCACACTTGTAGATGCGGGCCAGGTAGTAATCGCAGCAGGCGGCGGCGGAATCCCGGTTATGGAACAGGGAATCGATCTTCATGGTGCAAGTGCGATCATTGAGAAAGACCTTTCCAGCGGACTTCTTGCACAGGAATTAAATGCAGATACTCTTCTGATCCTTACCAGTGTTGAGAAAGTAAGTCTGAACCTCGGTCAGGACAATGAAGAATATCTTAATACAATTTCTGTAGATGATGCTAAGAAATATATGGCTGACAATCAGTTTGCCCCAGGCTCCATGCTTCCTAAATTCGAAGCCGGAATCTCTTTTATCGAAAAGGGAGATAACAGAAGAACGATCATCACAGATATTGCGCATGCAAAGGATGGATATTTCGAAAAAACCGGAACTATCATTAAATGATTCTATAGCAATCCTCGTAAATAATACATTTAAGAGGATTGCTATATTTTATCTGACAATACAAAAAGACATATACCAGAGCAATACATATCATCTTGCCGGTATATGTCTTTTAATTATCATATTATGATGTCAGATTCAAAAGTTTACCCCTGACCTGATATTACATAGATTTACGTTCCGCAATCTCTGCCATCTTCGCTTCGTTCAGACGAGTATCACCATGCACACGGCTGTAGGAAAGATATCCGTTCATACGGTCAATCTTTGTCAGATTCTTGGAACCGCAGACCGGACACACGTCCATTTCAAGTTCCTCATGTCCGCAGTCATCACAGTAAGCAAGGGAAAGATTTACTCCCTCATAATATCCCAAAGACATGGCTCTGCGGATCAGAGTACGTATTGCTTCACGATTATAATCGATCGGATAACGTACATACTGAATCTTACCGCCGTTGCACAACTCCCAGAAACGTCCCTCCAGATCCTGTTTTTCAATCGGAGTTACATCTTCAGTCACATGACAATGGAAACTGTTACTTACATAAGGACGATCAGAAACCCCTTTCACAATGCCATACATCTTACGGAACTGTTCCACCTGCAGTCCACATAAACTCTCTGCCGGTGTTCCATAAATTGCATAAAGATAACCATCTTTCTCTTTAAATTCATTTACTTTCCTGTTGATATATTTCAGCACATCCAGTGCAAACTGCCCGTCTTCAGCAATGGATTTGCCATTGTAAAGTTCCTGGAGTTCATTTAATGCAGTGATTCCGAAGGATGCTGTCATTGGTTTCAGAATCTTGCCAATCTTTTCATTCGGTTTCAGATGTCCACCGTAAAATCCTCCTCACAATATGCCAGCGGGTTGGTTGACGCACGCATCTGTCCCAGATAATCATAGGTACGGATATGCAGATTACGGATCATCTCAAGATAGAAATCCAGCACTTCGTAGAAATCCCTGCTCTCTGCTCTGGCTTTGGCAAGGATCATTGGAAGATGAAGGCTTACCGCACCGATGTTAAATCTTCCCACAAACACAGGAACATCCTTATCATCTGCCGGATACATACCGCCTCTCTCGTACCAGGGGCTTAAGAACGCACGACATCCCATAGGACTTATAACCTTTCCATACTGCTTGTACATACTGGAAATATATCCTTTTCCTGACATGGACAGCCAGTCCGGTACATAGTCTTGGCAGAACAGTCAACCCCTGCCTCAAATACATCCTCACTGATCTTGCCTTTTCCATGGATATTTCATCATAAAGGAATACGATTTTCGGGAAGAGTACCGGTTTCTTGCGTCCTGCCTTACCCTGTCCACCTTTATGCACTTCAAGAAGAGAAATACTTGCCATCTTCTCGAACTGCTTTATTCCAAGTCCAAGAGTTACAGTTACAAATGGATAATCCCCTCTGGAAGATCCGACTGTATTCAGCTTATACTCAATCCCCTGCCATCCTTGGTCAAAATCTCTACGGACTTTGTCAAGCGCATACTCGATCGCACGTTCTTCACGTCCTGTCCAGCTCTCGTCAGAGTATTTCATAAATTCCTGGATATATTTATCGTAACTCTTCTGTGCATAAGGTGCAAGAATCTTGTCTACTTCCGGTACTGTGAATCCGCCATACTGCTGTGCAGCAGTGCTCAGGATAATATCACCCATAACATCAAACGCAGTATCCAGTGTCTTAGGCTCATTGTACCATACATTTCCCATCTCAAATCCGCCGCTGAGTACAGATGCCACATCAAAGAGACAGCAGTTCATGGTATCCAGACGTGCAGACTGGTCATGAATATAAATATAACCATCTTTACATGCCTGAAGTTCATTACGATTCATAAAAATTTACGATAAAGCTCTTTGTTCAGTTCATTAAAGATCAGGCTTCGCTTTGTAGCTACAAGCGCACTGTCTGTATTGGCATTACTCTTATCACCAATATAACGGATTGCCTGACTCTTGGTATATACATCATCCATCATATGGATAAAGTCAAGTTTGTAATTTCTGTAATCGCGGTAGCTCTTAGCCACTGCCGGGTTCACTCTCTCAAGTGCTCCCTCTACGATGTTGTGCATCTCCTGGATCTCTATCTCATTCTTTCCCAGTGCCTCCGCATGTTCTTCCGCAAACTGGCAGATAAATTCCTTCTCTTTATCCGAAAATGTATATAAAATTCTGGCTGCCGACTTATTTACTGCTGCTACGATCTTCTGTGAATTAAACTCTTCTCTCGTACCATCTTTCTTTATAACATATATCATACCTTTTGCTCCCATATACAATATATAGTATTTTTTTCTTTCATTCACCACAATTCTCTCTATATGTGGTACATTTAACAAGTATAGCACAGTCTCTGACAAAAAGAAAGGGGCAAAAAATTATTCGTCATATTGCTGAATTTGATACATGGCAAGATAATTATCTTGACCATCCAGAGATACCACAGATACCTCATCCCCGGCATGTAATTCTATTTTCTCCTCGTGGTCTGCTTCGTCAAATTTTACAGTTTCATCTTTTCCTGAAGAACTTCTGATTTCCAGAGCAACCTTCTCCCAGCCGGACACTATCCTGTATTCTCCCGGATCTATTGTAAAATCATACCCCTGGTCACTGGCATCTGTATCGCCAATCTCTGATGCAGTATCATCCGTTCTGACAATATAATTCTCTCCGGTGAACATATACCAGTCCGGATTACCCCTCTGTTCATCCTGTCCGTTCTTTACTGCACTGATAGTCTCAGACCAGTCATCTGTCCAGTTATTCTCATTACTTTCATTATTCTTATTACTCTCATTTACTTCATCAGAACTGCTGTCATCAAAAATACTGTTGAGATCTATGTCAAACTCATCATAGATAAATTCTTCTATCCTGTATCCAATCGTATCCCAATTCTCTGCCATCTGACCTATTATTACCATCAGAATCAGCACAATGATCCAGAAAATTTTGCCTGCCTTGCCGCTCTTTTTCTTCTCACTTTTTGCTGTCTTTTTTCCGGTGCTGTATGTACGGGCAGTCTGTGCGCTGTACGACTGACCTGATGTTTTCTTTGTCCCTGATGTTTGTATTCTTGAAGTTTGTACTTTTGTATTTTGCGTTCTAATAGTCTGTGTTCTGGCAGACGAAGTTTTTGCAGCTTTGGGAACTGTTTTATTTCTGTCAGACAAAGGGATCTCGTTCTCTGCCATTGCTTTTTTCACCTTTGCCGAAGCATGACGATAGTGCTCTGAACGGTCTTCGTTCAGATGATACAGTTCCATATCATTTCTATATGGCATTCCACAATATTTACACCTGCCGTTTACAATTGGTCCATCACAGACCTGACACCTTTTTCCCATATATCTTCCCCTGAGTTTTATATAAATTTAACGCTTCATTCATTTACACATTTATTTTAACATTTCGCCCCAATCTTGCAAAGCTGAAATTGTGTTACTGTTCGTTCTGTTCTCCGTAACCATAATATCCCGCGAGATACTTCCAAATGAACAGTAATAATTGTCAAACTACCATTTCCTGTTATAATAGCGTGGGAAAAGATAATGGATATTCAATAAACAACAATATTTTTTATCAGTTTGCCATAAAATATGCAAATACAGAAATTACAGGAGGAATCCACTCATGGAACAGATTAAAATTCCTGACGGGTATCAGTCATCTTTAAATCTTCACGATACCCAGATTGCCATTAAGACTGTGAAAGATTTCTTTCAGCAGACACTGGCTCAAAAACTGAATCTGCTGCGTGTTTCCGCTCCGGTATTCGTTAATCCGTCATCCGGTCTGAACGATAACTTAAACGGCGTGGAACGTCCGGTAAGCTTTGATATCAAAGGCCAGCCGGAGAATGCTGAGATCGTACACTCTCTCGCCAAATGGAAGAGATATGCATTACAGAAATATGGCTTTGCTCATGGTGAAGGACTTTACACAGACATGATCGCGATCAGAAGAGACGAAGATCTGGACAATATCCACTCCGTATACGTAGATCAGTGGGACTGGGAAAAGATCAATCAGCAAGGAAGAACGCAACATGGACACACTTGTTTCCACAGTACGTGCTATCTACAGCGTTCTCCGCAAGACCGAAAAATACATGGCTGTTCAGTACGATTACATCGAAGAAATCCTTCCGAGAGAGATCGCATTTGTCAGCACCCAGGAACTGGTCGACATGTATCCTGATCTCACTCCAAAGGAACGTGAATACAAGATTGTCAAGGAAAAAGGTGCCGTATTCCTCATGCAGGTCGGCAAAACCTTAACCAACGGAGAACGTCATGACGGACGTGCACCGGACTACGATGACTGGGAATTAAACGGCGATATCCTTGTTTATTATCCTGTTCTCGACATTGCTCTGGAGCTTTCTTCCATGGGTATTCGCGTTGACGAGGATGCGCTTGACAGACAGCTTACCATCGCAGGCTGCGACGACAGACGTGAGCTTCCTTTCCAGAAGGCAATCCTGAACAAGGAACTTCCATATACTATCGGCGGCGGCATCGGCCAGTCCCGTATCTGTATGTTCTTCCTCAGAAAAGCACACATCGGTGAAGTGCATGCTTCCCTGTGGCCGGAAGAAGTAATGAAAGAAGCAGCAGCAAAAGGAGTACAGCTTCTGTAAAAAAGCCGTAAACCTGGAATACTCAGAGATCACAGACACACAGATGTGTAAATACACAATGTATATCTGAGTGCCTTATCAGACAAATGTAACGGGGCGAATACAACAGTGAATATTTTATTTTTTTTAACACCTAAAAGTGATGTAGCATATATATTTGAAAATGAGACTCTTCGTCAGACTCTTGAGAAAATGGAACACAGAAAATTTTCCTGCATTCCGCTTCTGAGTCTGGACGGGAAATATAAAGGAAGTATTTCCGAGGGTGATCTTCTCTGGGGAATGAAAACCTTAAATGTTCCCGGACTGAAAGAAGCAGAGAGCATTTCCATTATGGCAATCCCGCGAAGAGCAACCTATAAGGCAGTTCACGCAGATTCTGACATGGAAGATCTGCTGGACAAGGCAATTAACCAGAATTATGTCCCGGTTGTAGATGATCAGGGATACTTTATCGGCATCATCACCCGTAAAGAGATCATCAAATACTGCTACAAAGAACTGAAGAAATATATAAAAGCTTCAGATTCATAAAAAGAGCTGCCGCATTGCAATTTTTCAATTGCTAATGCGGCAGTTCTTTTTATATTCTTTATAACGCCTCAGCAGACCTCAACAAAATTCCTGTTTTTCCTTTTTCTGTGCCAGAAGCTTTCCGAACAATGCTGCCAACACCTGCTGAAACAGAGTTCCGATCATTACCGGAAACATAACTTCACCCGGAAAATATGCAGCTGCGATCACCGCTCCTGCGCTGATATTGCGCATCCCGGTTCCATACATCATGGAAACCGCCGTACTGCGATCCTTTCGGAAGATATACGCCACAAACCAGCCGAGTGCATATCCGGAAGCAGCCAGGACAAGGATTGCCAGTGCAACCTTCACCCTCTGCATATTCATATCCCGGATATATGGTGCTACTTTGGAAGAATTGGACGTTACCACAAATATCAGTGCCAGCTTTGAAAAAGGCGCCAGCTTTCCCGGCCATGTTTCCATTACTTTTCCATCTGTGATCTGATTTAATACCATCGCAACAACAGCAGGAAGCGCAACCATAAATATCAGTTCCCGCATCATCCTGGCAGGATCTATGGTCACCGCAGAGCCCAGCAGGATCTTCAGCGTAGCCGGGATCAGAAAAGGTGCCAGTACCGTATCCAGCACTACCAGAGACAACGACAGAGGACTGTTTCCATCATAAATCGTCACCCACATCAGACTTACCACTGCAGTGGGAACTGCAAACTCCAGTACCATTCCGGTGATCAGTTCCATGTTATTTCCAAAGAAAAGATGACCTGCCCCGCAGGCTGCTGTCGGGATTACCACATGGACCAGAAGCATGATAATAAGCAGTGAGCCCGGATGTCGGAATACATTTGCCACATCTTTAAATCTTGACTTCAACGCCCCGGCAAATGTCATAAATGCAAATACGGCCGGCACATAAGGCAGACCGCATTTGGCAATATCAGGAAAGCACACCCCCAGCAACAGACAGGTCGGTGTCACCAGGGCCATCCATTTTTCTATGAAACTGTTAAATTTTCTCAGCATCTTATAAAACCTTTGAAAGGAAGTCTTTCAGTCTAGGATTCTTCGGATTCGCGAAAAATTCTTTCGGAGTATTCTCTTCCTGTATCTTACCGTCATCAATAAAAAGAACTCTTGTTGCCACTTCTCTTGCAAATCCCATCTCATGAGTAACTACAACCATGGTCATACCTGACTGCGCAAGTTCTTTCATCAATTCCAGAACCTCACCTACCATCTCAGGGTCAAGTGCGGAAGTTGGCTCATCAAAAAGCATCACATCCGGATTCATGGCAAGAGAACGTGCAATGGCAATACGCTGTTTCTGCCCGCCCGAAAGCATATCCGGATATGCATTGGCTTTGTCCGGAAGACCTACACGTGCCAGAAGCTCATCCGCTTTCTTTGAAGCTTCATCCTTTGTCATCAGCTTCAGTTCTACAGGTGCCAGCATAATATTCTGTTTTACCGTTTTATGCGGAAAAAGATTAAACTGCTGGAATACCATTCCAATCTTCTGACGGTGTCTGTTAATGTCAACCTTCGGATCTGTAATATCAGTTCCTTCAAAGAGGATCTGTCCGCCTGTCGGAACCTCCAGAAGATTCAGTGATCTCAGGAAAGTAGATTTACCGGAACCGGAAGGACCAATGACGGCTACTACTTCTCCCTGACAGATATCTGTTGTTATTCCATCGAGAACCTGATTTGTACCAAAAGCTTTCTTCAGATCCTTTACCTGGATCAGTACATTCTTATCGCTCACTGGTTCTTAATCTCCTTTCCAGTTTATTCATCCCCCATGTAAGGATTCCAACGATCACAAGGTAAATCGCTGCTGCTGCCATCAGAGGCCAGAACGCATTGTATGTACGGCTCTGGATCAGCATAGCTCCTTTTGTCAGGTCCATCATACCGATATAACCGATGATGGATGTCTCTTTGATCAGCACGATAAATTCATTTACCAGCGCAGGAAGTACATTCTTAAATGCCTGCGGGATAATGATCAGTCGCATGGTCTGGCTGAAATTCAGACCAAGGCTTCGTCCTGCCTCTGTCTGTCCCTGGTCAATGGACATGATACCGGAACGGACAATCTCAGCTACATAGGCACCTGAGTTGATACCAAAGGCAAGTCCACCTACAATGATCTTGTTAATGCTTACAGCACCAAAAATTACAAAATTCATGATCAACAGCTGGATCATGGTTGGTGTTCCACGAATTACAGTCAGATAAACTCTGCAGATCGCATTGAGGATCTTAAAGGAGCCTGACTTATCGTGCGCAGAACGGATGATTGCTACAAGGAAACCGATGATCAGACCTACAATTACCGCAAATACTGTGATAATAAGAGTTGTTTTCAGACCATCCAGAAGCCAGAGATAGCGGTCATCTTTAATAAAGTTCAGATAAAAATCTTCTTTTACATTCGCTAATATCATAGGATTATTCATAAAAACCTCTGTTCCGAAAAGAGAGCTGTTGGCAAATCGTCAACAGCTCTGTTATTTGTTATTTTAATACTTATTTCTTTACAATAATTACCTGGCTTGCATCTGCATAGGTATCTGTAAAGTCAACGCTTGATTTACGGTCTTCTGTTACAGTCATACCAGCTGCACCGAAGTCTGCCTTGCCGGACTGTACTGCCGGAAGGATGGAATCGAATTCCATATCTTCAATTTTCAGTTCATATCCAAGCTTATCACAGATTGCCTGAGCGATATCAGCATCGATGCCAACGATATCATCACCTTCATGATATTCATATGGTTCGAACTCAGCGTTAGTAGCCATTACCAGAGTTCCATTGGAACGGTCAACATCTTCCGGTGATTCATATGGAGTCTTACCGGCATCCTCACCAATGTAATTGTCCATGATGCTGTCGATAGTTCCATCCTCTTTCAGTTCCTTGAGAGCTCCGTTAATCTTGTCAAGAAATTCATCATTGCCTTTCTTTAAGCAGATTGCATATTCTTCTTCCTCGAATGGCTCATCCAGAATCTTGAGATCATCATTATTCTCAACAAATTTCTGAGCCGGCTGTGAATCGATGATCACACAGTCGATCTGTCCTGCCTTTAATGCCTGAACAGCTTCACTTCCCTTGCTGTAACGTTCTACTGTAGAACCATCTTTCTCATAATCAGATGCATCAAGGTCACCTGTTGTACCAAGCTGAACACCGATTGTTGCTCCTGCAAGATCATCTTTGGATTCAACTTTCTGAGCTGCGGATACGCTTCCTGCCATGGAAAATACCATTACTGCACTGAGTGCAAGAGCTGCAAATCTCTTTTGATCTTTCATCTTTTTTCCTCCTCGCATCCGAAAGTATATCTACGGCTGCCATCTTTTTACCTTCTTCAGACAACAGCGTATAATTATGCGTTTCGGTTGTATATTTTTGTTTTTAATTTTAACATACTTTCTATAAAATGCAAGGTAAAACTTGAATAACAGATATATTTTCCATATAATGTATAATACATAACTGTTCCGGGAAGGGCAAAATGTTTTTTTACATGAAGGTCACAGAAAAACTTTCCCGGTAAAAGATTCGTAATTTTCACTTTTTCATAACATTTTTTCTATATGATACAAATGATACAAGAAAGAATCCTGCTTGCAGGATTCTCCGCCTGCGGCGGGTCGCTTCAGCGACATAATTCCATTCCACCGCAGTGCGATCCTGCCCGAAAGGCTTTGTTATGTTATAGGAACATTACAGAGTAATTTCCTATAACATAACAAATTTCATAAACAACAAGAGGTGTATAAATATTTAACCAAATAAGGAGGCTTTTCTGATGAAATTTACAAAAATGCATGGTATTGGAAATGATTACGTATATGTAAACTGTTTTGAGGAAACTGTGGAAAATCCTTCCGCAGTAGCCAGATATGTCAGTGACCGTCACTTTGGTATCGGTTCCGACGGACTGATCCTGATCAAGCCATCCAAAATCGCAGACTGCGAGATGGATATGTATAATCTTGACGGTTCCCAGGGTGCCATGTGCGGAAACGGTATCCGCTGTGTTGCCAAATATGCCTATGACTACGGCATCGTAGACAAAGAACATATTTCTGTTGCTACAAAAAGCGGCATCAAATATCTGGATCTTACTGTAGAAAACGGAAAGGTATCCAAGGTTAAGGTAAATATGGGTTCTCCGATCCTGACCGCCAGACAGATTCCGGTAGTGTCAGAGAAGGAGGAAGTTATCAATGAACCTCTGGATGTAAACGGAAAAATCTATTACATAACCGCTGTTTCCATGGGAAATCCCCACGCTATTGTTTATATGGATGATATTGACCATCTGGATATTGAAAAGATCGGCCCTGCTTTCGAAAATCATGTTGCATTTCCGGATCGTGTAAACACTGAATTTGTAGAAGTGATCGATGAACATACTGTAAAAATGCGTGTATGGGAACGCGGTTCAGGCGAAACTCTTGCCTGCGGCACAGGTGCATGTGCGGTAGCAGTCGCTTCTGTTCTGAACGGACATGTAGACGGTGACAGTCCTGTCACTGTAAAACTTCTCGGCGGTGACCTGCAGATTTTCTGGAACAGACAGGAGAATCTTGTTTACATGACAGGCCCGGCTGCCACAGTATTTGACGGTGAAATTGATGTAAGCTTTCTGAAATAAAAACTGTCTGAAACTGCAGCAAATAACAGACAGCTTATCTGCTTCAGCTGCCGGTCACAATATTACGCAACAAAAACGATACACACCATTCAACTGTGGTTATGTATCCGTTTTTTATCAACTTTTACAATGCAAATTCCAGTATTCTTTCCACAATAAATACCGCAGCACATGCGAATAACGCAACTGTAAGAAGACTTTTCTCCTTATATGCCGCGATCAGTGCCACAATAAATCCCACAGCAGCCGAGATCACACTGTCTGTGGCAAAAGGATCGCCGGAAATGTCATGGCTGCCAGACATGCGTAGGAACATAGTACAGAAATGATCTGATAAACGGACTTGTGATCTCTTTTCTGGAAAGAGCAAGCGGGAGCATACGGATCAGATATGTAACTGCTGCCATTACCAGAATGTAAATATAAATATTATGACTCATGAACACCCTCCTCCTCTTTCTCATCCTCTATCGGACAGAAGTATGCGGCAGCCCCTGCCACGATCAGTGTAGTAATAATGATCACAAAACCTGACGAAACCTCCGACAGAAACGGAATCACTTTAAACAAAGTGCTGATCAGCATTGCTGCCACGACAACTGCCAGTACTGCCTTATTCTGCTTTGCCGGAGGAATAATAATTGCAAGGAACATACCGTAAATAGCCACGCTGAGTGCACTCATCATAAAATCCGGAAGAAGATTTCCGGAAATTGCTCCTGCCAGAGTTCCAAGTACCCATCCCGGGATTGCCACACACATGCACCATAATTATAAATGCGCTTACCTTTCCGGGCTGACTGGCACTGATCCCGAAAATCTCATCCGTCACACCAAATGCTGCAATATAGCGGTGAACCAAAGATTCATCTCTTCTGAATTTCTGAGCAAGGGAAAATGACATCAGACAATATCTCAGATTAATGATCAGCTGTGTCAGTGCCATCTCCCAGTAAGATCCGCTCATTACCATGATCTCAAGTCCTGCAAACTGCCCTGCTGAAGTCACGTTTGTCAATGAGATCAGCACAGCCTGCCAGATACTCAGTCCATCAGCAACTGCCATCATGCCAAATGTAAACGATACAGCAAAATATCCCAGTCCTATGGGAATACCATCCTTAACTCCTTTTCTGAAGCTTTCACTTCTCATGTTTCTCCCCTCCTGTCACCTTTTGTGAGCCTTTGATAACTGTTTAACTCTTTCACAGCTACAACTTCGTATTTACTGATACACACAGATAACCCGGAGAACAGTATTCTGTCTCCGGGTTTCAGTCAGGATTATCTGATCTGTTTTATTGCATATGCATAAATTCTCTTATAAGTCCTCATAGAATAATGAACACCATCATCTGTATAACCGCGAAATTCACAGCGAGTCGTATAACCACATCTCATCAGATAAGAATAACTGTTGATCCATGTAAAATTCCCGTTCAGTCTCTGTCTGAGTCTGTTATTAAATCCGCGGATCTCAGACTCCTTCCGCGTGGATTTCATTGCCGTATTACATGGATTCACAGACATATAAAATAATTCACAGTTCCTGGCAGTCAGCTTTCTGGATAATCCATTCATATAAGAAGCATAGTCTGACGCAACAGAATCATAACTGATGGACTTCCTGTTTTTGTGGATCAGGTCATTTACTCCCAGATTGAAAATAACTGCCACCGGCTTCGCATTGTCATCCATCCCGCTTATTTCATTCAGCAGTTCCTTTTCTCCGTATTTTTTCATCCAGTCAAGCCCTTCTCCTGTCTTGCATACAAATCCAACTTTCTTTAAACTGTCAGAACTGCATTGCTGCTTCAGAGTACTGCGAAGCATTGCTGTGCGGGAATCTCCCACAAAAATAATCTTATCATATTTCTCCACACTGTCCGCAAGACCGCCTGCATAAATATCCGGTTCCTGATTCCATTTATACTTCACCGGATAAAGATGAATATTTTTCGTAACCTGAATTTTCTGATATGCCTGATACATTGGATTACAGGTCTGTCCGGGAACTGTTGACCATCCCAGAAATGTATATCCCCTCTTATTCACTTCCACAGGAAGAATCACAGAACCACCGCTTTTCACTTTCTTTTTTGTGATTTCTCCTGAAGTCTCTATTGTAACTGTTTTCGTGGATGTTTTTTTCTTTTGCACTGTTGAATTCTTAGCAGTCTGCATTATTGCCGCCTGTGCTGCAGACGGGGGTGCTGCACATATTAATACACACGCCAGAAAAAATAATAACATTCTTCTTACACACATCTGTCTCTTCTGTTTTCTCATTATTGCCTTCTTTTATGATTTCATATATTATCTGTTATTTTTACCGGTACTTACAGCAATTTCTCTGTCTTTTCTCTTCACCATACTGCTTCCCAGTCAATTTGACCAAACAGTTGTATTTCAGTTTACATCATCTGATAGAAACAGTCAACAGTCTTCGCCACTGGCTTTACATTCTTTACAGACTCCATACAAAATAGAATTCTTACACTGCAGGGTAAATCCATGACTTCTTCAATATGATGAGAAATTTCTTCCATAAAATGACATTCCAGATGAATGATCTTTCCACATTTTACACACTTCAGGTGCAGATGCTGTTCACATCCCCGTCCCGGTTCTACATACTGATAAGCAGCCTGGCAGCCTTTCTCTGCAACATATTTGATCACAGTTCCATCCTTTGCAAGCTTGTCCAGATAGCGGTAAATGGTTGTGATATTTACCTCACTGTCATGTTTCTTCAGATACTCATCCACATCAGCAGCTGTAACCGTATGGTCATTACTGTTTTTCAAATATTCAAGTATTTTTCTGCGGCTTGCTGTCGCATAACTGCTTCCTGCCATAATTTTATCATTCCTCCTAAAATCAGCTTCTTCTGACAGAGCAGACTCGGTTAATCAGAAAACAATTCCTGCAAATTCAATAATAATTCCCCAGAATACACCAAGTCCATAAAGTACTCCCACAATTTTCAGATTCTGAACCCTGTCTCTGTTCAAACGAAACAGAATCAGAAGCCCAACTCCTGCATTTACAAGAAGTCCCGCCATCATCGCCCCGGCTCCGATAATATGATCCAGATATAACTGGGTGATCACTACAGAAGAAGCGCAGTTGGGAATCAGTCCCACTAAAGCTGCGATCAGTTCACCTGCAATCGGTGTTCCTGTAAAAAGTCCTGCCAGTGTCTCTTCTCCGACTAATCCAATGATAATATTTAAAACAAGAGAAATCAAGAAAATGTACACAAAAACTTTTAATGTGTGAAATGCTGCTGAAGAAATAACTCCATGTTCACAATGGCAGCGTTCTTCTTCACAGATTTCATGAATATCCACATCAGGTTCCTGTTTCTTCAGAATATGTGTGTAAACATACTCCAGCACCAGGCCGGAAAGTATTCCGATCACCGCTTTGCAGGTCAGGATTTCACAATTGTAACTACAGGAACTGCATTGGAGATCATGATCGGAAACATTTCATCTGAAGTAGACAGATACACCGCGATCAAAGTTCCCACTGTGATCACACGTCCGGCAA
>ENA-OQDD01000571-OQDD01000571.1-human-gut-metagenome-genome-assembly--contig:-NODE-571-length-14598-cov-1.198673_pt1 | contig 14598 bp, 19 predicted proteins | sample MGYA00242507_ERZ504598 | MGnify/ENA primary metagenome ERZ504598 (study PRJEB26092, sample SAMD00036318) | human gut metagenome | host: Homo sapiens | study: EMG produced TPA metagenomics assembly of... | reverse complement strand
TTGATTCCTGCTTTGATCGACCATGAAATCCCATATTGGCTTTCCTTACAAAATACTGTTGTTACCGAATCATATTGTATCTGTTTCATAATTTCCTGATACTGCGTGATAACAATAACTTCAAACTCTTCCTTTTCTTTGCATATATCGATCAGTCTGTCCAAACCATAACGGTACATCGGTTTGGTTTGGATATTTTTAATAATTTATTTTCATAGCCAAAACGTTTGCTATTTCCTGATGCCAGATAAATAACTGCTGTTTCATCCTATTTTTGTTCCATCAGACCCATTGCAATTTTTCTACTTGTGATCGGCAATTCACGAATCCACAATCCTGTCGCATTAAATACTGCATCTGCTATTGCTGGAGATGGTGTATTGATAACAATCTCTCCGATCGATTTTGCTCCAAATGGTCCAGTTGTTCATAGCTGCTTTCGAATTCTACGCGAAGTTTTCCAACATCCACTCGTGATGGCACTTTATACTGCATGAAAGAATTTTGTTTTACATATCCATTTGGTGTGTAATCAACACCCTCATACAATGCCATTCCGATTCCCTGGCCGAGCCCGCCTTCTACCTGAACTCTTGCAAGATTTGGATTGACTGGTGTTCCACAATCTACGACTGCGACATAATCTAAGATTTCAATATGTCCTGTCTCTTTATCAAGCTCAATCTCAACCATTCCTACCATAAATGGTGGTGGGGATACTGGAGAACTGTTTGTCTCTGTCACTTGGAAAGTTTCATTATTGTTGCACATAGATGCTGTTGCGATGTCCACTAATGAAACCTCTTTGCCGCTCTCTGCATCTCTGACTTTCTTTCCGTCAAATTCCAAAGTATCTGTATCTGCAACTTCCATCATCTCAGCTGCTTTATTGAAAATATGTCCCTTTAATTTTTCGCAGGCACGTTCCACTGCTTTTCCTGTGACGTAGGTAGAACTTGATGCGTAAGATCCAGAATCGTATGGTGATGTATCTGTATCTGCTCCGCTGACCATGATATCATCAATAGAACATTCCAGACATTCTGCCGCCATCTGGGCCAAGATCGTATCGCATCCAGTTCCCATATCTGCTGCCGCAATAGAAAGTGTATACAATCCATCGTCATTTAATTGATCGTTGCAGAACCAACGTCCAACGCCAGAAATGCCGGAACCCTGCATCGCCATTGACAGTCCGACACTTCGAACTTTTCCATTTCCCATATCTTTGCATGGATATTTTTCATCCCATTTGATCATCTCTTTGCACGTGCAAGGCATCGATCCAAAGCACAGCTGTTTGCTGTTTCTCCATAATATGCTGGCATCACATCGCCTTCACGGACCATATTCATCTCACGGATCTTCGTTGGTCCATTCCTATCTTAGCTGCAAGTTCACTGACTGCTGATTCCAGCGCAAACACACCCTGTGTCGCACCATATCCACGATAAGCCCCAGCTGACATACGATTTGTATACACAACATCATATGCAAAACGATGTGCTTCCAGATCTCGATATAACGGAATTGATTTATGCCCAGATAACCCTACCGTTGTTGGACCATGTTCTCCATAGGCTCCTGTATTGGATAATGTATAAACATCGATCGCACGGATCTTTCCATTCTTGTTTGCTCCGACACGAACTGTTACCTGCATCTCATGTCTTGGTGAAGATGCGATCTGAGACTCTTCTCTTGAAAAAATGATCTTGGATGGTTTCTTTGTCATCCATGTGACAAATGCTGGATATACTTCGGAGATAGAACTCTGTTTTGCTCCAAATCCTCCACCAATTCTTGGTTTTGATACACGAATCTTTGATTTTGGAATGCATAATGCATTGGATAAGATCCTTCGTACATGGAATACGATCTGTGTAGAACTAACAACGTTCAATCTTCCATATTCATCAATAAAACAATAAGTTCTGAATGTCTCCATCATTGCTTGCTGATTTGCTTTTGTATGATATGTATGTTCTACAACCACGTCGCAATCTGCTAATACCGCATCGACATCTCCTTCGTGTGTTTCTTTCTGTTGCACACAAGTTTTTCTTATTATCTGCACCAATATTACATAATGCTTTCCAGTTATCTTCTGGATGCACTAGCGGTGTATCTTTATCCATTGCCTTACGTGGATCTAAGTTTGCTGGCAGTACTTCGTATTCCACACGTAACATCTTGATCGCCTGATCAACACACTTTTCATTCTCTCCGGCAACGATCGCAACAGGATCTCCAACATAACGGACATGCTGATCCAGAATCTGTCTGTCATATGGCTTAATTCTGGATATGTCTGTCCTGCCATCGTAAAACGTTCCTGTGGCACATCTTCCCATGTATAAATTGCCTCAATCCCTGGCACTTTCATAGCAAACTGGGTGTTGATCGATTTGATCATTGCGTTCGCATATGGACTTCGAAGTAATTTCACGATCAGACATTCTTTTGGTGCCTTATCGTTTGTAAATACAGGTTTCCCTGTCACAAGTGCCATAGCGTCTTTTTTCATGATCGGCTGGTTAACTACTTTCATTCGGCACCTCCATCTTTATTTTTCTTATATTCCAAAAAGTCTAAGATCCCTCGAAGCTGTCCTTCATATCCAGAACATCTGCAAAGATTCCCCGCAAGGTATTCTTTGATCTCTTCTTCACTCGGATCTGGAATCTCTCTAAATAATGCGATCGCATTCATGATCATTCCTGGGTTACAAAATCCGCATTGTTCAGCCCCTTGGTTTGCAATAAAAGCTCCAAACTCAGCTGCTTCTTCCTGCAGTCCTTCTAAAGTATCGATCTTATGTCCATCAACTCTTGCCGCAAGAATGGAACATGATAAGATTGGCTGGTCATCCATAAATACCGTACATAAGCCGCAATTTGATGTCTCGCATCCACGTTTCACACTGTAACAGCCAAGATCTCTGACAAGATCGATCAGGAGAGTGTCTGCATCAATCTGTGGGGTTACTTCTTTCCATTTAATGTAAATGTAATCTCCATGTTTATTTTTCTCTCCTTTCTTCTAACTGTTCAAAGCCTCTTCTTAATAAGACTTTTGATAACTGTTCACGGTAAGCAGCACTTCCTCTCATGTTGCTTCCAAAATTCATCTGATCAGTCACTTCATCTGCGAGTTTTCTTCTTCCTTCATCATCTTTAATCTGATCCATCCACTGATCTGATAATCTGACTCTGCAAGCCCTGGATGGTCTTGCACCGACAACCGCATACGCCTCTTTCTCACCTAATGAAACAGCACATGTCAAAACTGGAAAATCTGTCTTTGTATTTCTATGAGAAAGATAAACACTTTCCTGTGGGTGTTTCTTAATGATCAAACGCACTAAAATATCATTTGGATATTTATTTGCTGCAAATTGATCTAATGGAATGATTCCTTCGTGATGTAATTCTACATAACTGTCAAACGCCAGAAAACAACTTAATACATCAGAAAAACCGAACTTTCCAAAAATACTTCCACCTACTGTCGCAAGATTACGGAACTGTACTCCGACAATGTGTGTCACACTTTCTTTAACCGCTCCCTGACTCCATGTATTTAATCCTTCATGAAGTTCGATCTGTCTTAGTGTTACCATTGCTCCGATTGAAAATTCCTCATCATTTTCTTCGATCTGATCAAGTCCAAGACCCGACAGATCAATTGCTTTTTGTACATTTCTTGTGACCATCTTAAGCCACAACATGCCACCGATCACGCAGTTGGTCTTCTTCTGATTCAGCTCATAAGCTTGCTCAAGACTTTCTGCTTTGACGTATTCCTTGATCTTTAACATCTTATTTCTCCTTTTATTTTTTAAAATATCCCTTGTTTCTACACTCTTTCACATTCTATAGAACAACACAGGCAATTGGCAAAAAGAGAGTACTTCTGAGAAAGTACTCCTTCAGGTATCGTCCTATAATCCCCAGTATTCTCCATAGGTATCTTTGATGTTCTGTACATCGCTGTCTGTAATTCCATCAATCGTACTCTTAACAAACTGGTAAGTTCTTGGTCTCTTTGATCTTAATGCGGATGGATGCTCCTTATAATCCTTGTAAGATTCTGCAAAATACTCAGATGCTGACTTGATCGCATATGCTTTGTTATATCCATCATATTTATCCTTCTCAGCATTGTAAATTGACTTCCATTCACTCGTTCCAACTTTATCTCCTGCAAGGAAATTAGCAAAATGTCCTAATTCGTGAAGTAATACAGAAGATCTCGCACTCTGAAGTGCGATCTTATGGCTCTTAACGCTAAATACACCTGTCGCTTCCGCATTTTTATCAATCACCATCTTAAACTTCAGATCTTCAAATGCATTCAAGATCTTACCATCTGCCTGAGAACCAAGTGTTCTTAATGTTGTTCCAGAAACACCAGACATCTGACTCAATTCAACCGTTGTTGTCTTGGTCGTTGTCTGAACGACTGTCTTGATCGTTCTCTTCTTAGAACCCTTCTTGTCATAATCCTTCTGTGTTTTGACAACTTTTGTATTCACAACCTTACGTCTGGAATGATTCTGAGATGTTGTTGTTCTTCTCTTTGTTGTTCTTCTTGTTGTTATTTTGCTTCTGCTTGCTTTCTTCTTAAGCTTCTGGATTCTTGTGCTTTTCTTTGTTGTTTTCTTCGTCGTTACCTTCGGTTTCTTGCCAAGCGGTACTTGAATCCCATCAATTGATGTTGTTGCTTCGCTTGGATGCTGCATAGTATCAACGCTTTCATAGGAAGCCATCTGCTTCTCAAACTTCTCCTGCTGACGGTTATTGTAAAATGTGACTCCACCAAAAACCAATGCAACAGCTACTACCACGGACACCAATCCGACCATGACTTCTTCTTCATAACTCTCGCCCCTTCTTAATATTAATATCTATACTTTTTGCTTTTGTCTCTCAATCTCCATATGAGAGACACTCACCCTATAATATATTTTTATCGTACAATATTCGCACTTTTTTGTCAATAAATTCCGATGGATTTCAGCCTGTTTCTGACCATATTTCTTAGCGGATCCTTTTTATTATCATTTCTGGATTGGATGCATATAAAATCGCAGTTTCTTTGCTGATCTGTCCTTCTTTATATAGATTGATCAATGACTGGTCCATAGATATCATTCCGCTCCCTGTAGAGGAATAGATCAAACCATCTATTTGATGCACTTTATTTTCACGGATCATATTGCGGATCGCCGGGGTCACTTCCATGATCTCAAACACAGGAATCAATGTTCCATCCATCGTTGGTATCAGCTGCTGAGAGATCACTGCCTGTAATACAGAAGCCAGCTGAATCATGATCTGGCGTTGCTGATTTGGTGGAAATACATCTATGATACGTTCGATCGTATTCGCTGCCCCGATGGTATGAAGTGTTGAAAATACCAGATGCCCTGTTTCTGCAGCTGTCATAACTACCTGAATCGTTTCATAATCTCTCATTTCCCCAAGCAATATCACATCCGGACTTTGTCTTAATGCGGCTCTTAAGGAAGTAACATAATTTATAGTATCCATGTTTACTTCTCTCTGACTGACGATACTTTTCTTATGTTGATGTAAAAATTCCAAAGGATCTTCCAATGTGATGATGTGATCTTCTTTTGTTTCATTGATTTCTTCTATCATGCATGCAAGTGTCGTGGATTTTCCACTTCCCGCTGGTCCTGTTACAAGCACAAGTCCTTTGTTTAATTCACTTAATTTCATTACCTGCTCTGGTATTCTTAATTGCTTATAGTCTGGCAGGCGGAATGCGATCACACGGATCACTGCCGCTAAGGATCCTCTCTGTTTATATGCACTGACACGAAATCTTGACAATCCAGGAATTGCAAATGAGAAATCATCATCCCTGTCTTCAACAGTTGATCTATGTCTCTGTCTAACGCTTTCTCATAAATCTCCCGGATTATTTTTTCCGTATCTTGCGGCATCATTTTTTCTTCATTGATGCGACGCATCACTCCATTTACTTTCATCGTCAATGGAAGCCCTGCTACAATAAACAGATCTGAGGCTTCCTCTTTTGCTGCTAATGTTAAAAATTCTTCAATATTCATACTGACCCCTTTTACTTATTTCGATAAACCGGAAGGGAATCATCCTTCTTCCATGCCCCAACAGCTTCTTTCTTCCATTTAATCACTTCATAACACGGATCATTCTTTTTCTCCGGATAATAAATCTGCAATTTCACAGATAGCTGCTGTTTATCTGTGATACTTTCCTGAAATGCAATTGTTTTCTCTTTTTTATTATATGAAATCCCCTTGCTTTTTGTAAACGATCGTCGAACCCTTTTCATATAATCTTTTTTATCCTTAGATCTTCGATACAACTTCCATAGTTTCTCATCAATCGCTCCAACTTGTTCATTCGCCGCATTGGATGCTGATAAAAGCCGACGTACGTTCCAAATTCTTTTACTTAACGTATGATCTCCCTTGGCACTTGAAAGTGTCAAAGCCGCAAAAACTGCTAAACAGACCATAGCTAACACGAGCACGATCGAAGCTGCTCCAATCCCTAAAAATGGCATTTTACGATCTTTCATTATCTTTCCTTTCCTGCCTGTATCTTAAAATATCAAGCTGATAAATCTGTTGGTTTTCCCTCCACATCGTAATCTTTCCCAGAACTTTCGCTGGCTGCCTTTCAAGCTTTATCGTCATATGATAACGGGCTTTTGTTTTCTTTATCTCATTCCAATCCTGATCATAATAACACTGATAATCTCCGGCTTTACCATCTATTTGTGTAAAATATTCTTGAAAATCTTTGATGTCATAAGCACCCGCTTCTATCAGTCTGCAGCTTGTGTTACATAATTTTTTGTCTCTGTCATTTCTCTTGCTTTTGCACTAATGTTATGAGCTTTTACAAATACCTGAAGCAGGATTGATCCACAGATTGCAAAAAGAATAATACCATCATTAATTCCATCAGGATCAGGTGTGTTCCATTGCTTTTTGTCTCATACTTCCTCCTAATTCCTACTGTGTCTGTATACACAGTTCTGATATATCTTGCCATCACTTCCCTGAATCTTTATATGATACAGCTGTTTTGTTTCTATTACAGAAAAATCTTTTGCTGCCACGATCTTCTCTCCCTGCATCGTTGTTGTATCCAGACCTTCTCTTACCATTAATTCTCTCAACGCACCCTTCTCTTGATAGAGATAAGTATTGTATTTTTTCCCATTGATCTTTTCTGTATGGATCAGGGCTGTGCGTCCATGAAAGCTGCCGATCTCGATGCTGTCCTTTTCATCCCACTGTCTTATCTTTTCTGTTACATAAGAAATATCGATCCGTTCCTCATAATCCTCATTCATCACAGAAGCTGTATGACTATATATATTCGCCCCGATCATACTCAAGGAAAACGCACAAACTGCAAACACTGCAAATAAGATCACAAGAAACATCTGATCTGTCATATGTCTTTGTCTCTCCAAAAACCTCACCTCTCATTCAATGGGATCACCGTAACTTGTGGCATGCGGTTAGACCCAATGATCTCGTATGAGATCACAAACTCGTCTTTGTCATACTCCAATCCATAATGTTTCTCCATATAAGAAAGACTTTCTGGATATCGCCCTTCCACACTGTAACATTGTACCGCCCCTTTGATCACGGCTTCTTTCAGACTTTCTTCCTGTCTTTTCTTTGTTTCCCGAAAATCTGGCTGCTGCTATTCCATAACACAGCCACCATAATGCCACAGATCATAACTGGCAGGAAAATTCGAATTTTATTGTCAATTTTTCTTTGTTTTTGAAAACGATTTCTCAAAATCTGCCTCCCTTATCCAATTCCAGCCATAATACCAACTAGTGGCAACATGACAGATAATAAAATGATCCCTACGATCACACATAAGATTCCTACCAGCGTCGGTTCTAACACAGCGATCATCTTCTGAATCTGATCCTGCAGTTGTTTCTGATACAGATCTGCTGCCTGTTCCATTACCTCATCTACGGCACCCGTTTCATAACCGATGATCATCAATCTTTCCTGCATTCCATCAAAAATACGCGTCTCTTTCAACGCTTTAGGAAATGTTTCTCCTTGTTTCATCTGTTCCTGACATTGCTGAATCTTCATTTTCAACGGTTCATAATCTGTCAGTTTCTCAGAAAGTAACAGACTTTCATCCATATCAAGTCCACTCTTTAATGCCATTGCCATTCCACCTGCGAATCTTGTTCTTGCGCGTTTCCATGCGATTTTCTTCATAAATCCGATGGTTTGTATCTTCGAGATAAATTCAATCTTGCCTTTTTATAAAAATAACGAAAAATACTATGATCAAGATCACCACTGCCAAAACTACCAGAACAATTGCCGACTGCCTCATCCAATCTCCAATATTCAATAACTGACGTGCAACTCCTGTCATCTCTTGCCCTAATTGCATATATACCTGTTTCAAATACTGGCATAACTTTTATAAATAATACTGCGACGATCACTAACAACATCCCGAGCATCGCAACCGGATAAGTCACTGCACTCTTGACCGCATCTAATATTTCTTCTTCCCTCTGGTAATATGCCGCCAATGCTTCCATCGTCTCATCCAGTCTTCCTGTCTGTTCCCCGATCTCCGTCATATGAAGTGCATATTCTGGGAAAACCCCTGTTTTCTCCATTGCAGGATAAAGCATTCCACACATTTCAAGTTCTTCGCGGATCTCTTTTAATATCTCCCTGCCTTCTGTCTGGACATCTCCATCTTCCATAATGTAAATCCCCTCAAGCGATGAAATCCCAGATTTCAAGATCAGCGCCATCTGACCACAAAATGTGATCAGTTCTTCGTTGCTAAGTTTCTTCTTCATATCTATCCCTTCTTAATAACTATACTGAAGTACATAATGTTCTCCATTCCCAATATATTCTTTCACATCTTCTTTGTTATCACTATTCGCTGCCAGTGTCGGATCCATTAACTCCCAGCTTTCCCGTCGAACTGAATGATATTATCTACCCATCCCTTTTCATTCAACCAGGTACTGATCCAGGCATGATAGATATCCCCTGAATACCCGATCTCAAGCTTGGTCGGAATCCCCTGCGAACGCAGCATTGCCGTCATCAACGCAGCATAATCAAAGCAGATTCCTTTCTTTGTCTTCAATGTCTCATCTACCGATGGCAGATATCCACTCTGAACATTCTGCGCTTTCTCATCATCATATTTTACATTCTTGACCACATAATTATAAACAGCTTTGACGATTGCCAGATCATCTTTGGAACCATTTGCCAGTTTCTTCGCTTCCTTTACTGCTTTCGTCTTACTTGTAAATTCTACATACTGGTTAGGATATAAAATGGCAGAAATTTATTTTTTAATTTCACCTCAAAACTATCCATCATCAAAACACTGTATTCATCGTCCTGCACATTTTCATATACAGAGATCTGATATGTACCATTTCCACTGGTCAATGGAAAATATGTCGGCTCTTTTGTCCGTTCAATAAAATATTTATATTACTTTATTATTCCTTTCCGATCACTTCAACACTGATCTTCTTTGCACTTCCCTTATATCGCAGTGCTACATAGCCTTGAGCCACATTCGATATATCAACCCACAGCCTCTCCATTGATCCAAAACTTCCTTCCCCGGTGCTTCTGGCTTTAATACTCCTGCTTTCTGAGCTGTTACCTGCTTCTTCCGGCCGCATCCGCCAAATGGTAACATAATGATCAAGCATGTCATGATCAGTATTATTTTTGTGACATACTTCATAAGAATTCTCCTTCGTATTTACTTCTCTAGTATAACAGATTCACAATATGCCTGCTAATTTTACGTATACAAATGCTCCCTTACATAATTCAAAAACTGCTTCTTTGCATAATCCAATGGCTTATTCTTTCTATAAAATAGTGATATCACAGAATGTAATTCATCTTCTAGTGGTATCATTTTAACTCCAGCACATTTAGCTTCTCTATAAACCGTTGAAAATGTGATCGTAACCCCAACCCCTTCACTTACAAACTCATGATTGTATTTGCTTGTGGAAATTCAAAAGCTATTTTCGGTTCAAATCCTGCTTTCTCACAATTCTTATAAAACACTTCGTAACTTCCGCTGCCTCTCTCTGGGAAGATAAAAACATCATCTTTCAATTCTTTCAGTTGAAGTCGATCTCTTCCATAAGCGGATGTTTTTCATATAACACTGCACACAATTCATCATCATACAGATGGGAAAAAACGGAATTTTTTCTGATCTTCCATCATATTTTCTCTCAAGATCAAAAAATCATAACGATCGGAATTTTCTTGGATCTCACTTGCGATCCTTTCATCGATCACAAGTTTGATATCTGGATATTCTTTCCTGAAATCCGCCACCAATCTTGCAAAATGATATGGTGCAAGAACCGGCATACAACCAATCTTAATTTCCTGATTTTTCTGAACATTTTTCAGCATCTCTTCATAGGTTCCCGTCATTTTCTTTGCATAAGACAAAAAGATCTCTCCTTCTTTGGACAACTCAAATTTCCTTGTATTCCTGCGGATCAGTGTAATTCCTAACTCATTTTCCAACTTACGGATCTGTTTTGATAATGCACCTTGTGTCATGTTACAGGCATATCCAGCTTCTGTGAAATTTTTCTGTTTACATAATTCCATATAATAATATAATTGCTGTATTTCCATTTTTCCATACCTTTTTCAAATATCTTCGTATATTCCTATTTGGAATATATCAAATCTCAACTGGAATTGCAATACTTCCCTCTCTCTATATATAATAAGAAACACAAAAGGGAATACGATTGATAAAATATGAAATTTTGATGAAAGGAATCGTTGATATTATGAAAAACAAAAAAAGATTTTTTACCATAGATTGTTATTTTATATTTTAGGACTGTTGATCATGTCTGTTGGTTCTAATTTATTTTTGAAAGCAGCTCTTGGAGTTGCACCTAGCTGTACGATGGCTTTGACATTAAGTTATCTTTCCCCAATTCACAGCTATGCCTTATTTAACTTCCTGATCAACTCTACTTTCTTAGTTTGCGAAGCTCTGATCCTTCATGAATTCGGGAAAATGCAGTTGACTCAGCTTGGTTTGACTTTTGTTTATTCTTTATTTATCGAATTTACTTCTTATGGTTTATTCTTTATTGAACCTCATGGACTTGCCGCTAAGATTTTACTATCTGTCATCGCATGTGCCGTTCTATCAATAGGTGTCGGATTCACGATCAGTTCCGGGTTCGCTGTTATGCCAATGGAAGGACTTGTGAAAACTATCTCTGATAAGAAAAATATAAGCTTTGGCGCTGTCAGAGTTTGTCTGGAAGTTTTATTTACTGTATGTTCTGCGATCTCTTCTTTTGTATTGCTTCCAGAATTACCATCCGTTGGAATCGGAACCGTGATCGCCGCTTTCTTAAGTGGTAATATTACAAATATATTTTCTTCTCTATTTCATAAGAGAATCAATGCCTACCTTGGATTTCAGGCATAATCCTATAGAAAAAAAACGTAATCTCAAATGAACCTCTTGAGATTACGTTTTTTTATTCTATCCTGCTTCTTTAGTTTTTACCTATTCCCATGGATCGATTTGCTGATTCGTCGGTACAACTTTGATCTTCTTTGAAATCGTTATCTTTGTCCCTGTTTTTAATTTTGCAGAAATCGTCACTGTTCCAGCTTTATTTCCTGTGATTCTTCCATTCGAGTCAACAGATGCCACGGATGGATTACTACTCTTCCATGATGTGAAAGATGATGTATTGATCACTGTTGGATACACACCGTACTCTTTCATCATTTTGCCTTGATATGTTGGCTTCATCTGCATTTTTTCTGTTTCCCATATTGTACCGTATCTGCTGTCTAGTTTTAAATAACTCTTCTTTAAATATGAATTCTTTGTCACGATATTTTTTGTAAATTGCTTTCTTGCCTTGGATTTTTCTACTTTCTTTGCTTTGGAACTGCTAAAGTCTAATACCAGGTATTGGCTTCGTATCCGTCTCTTGACACAACCGTAACTGCTGCAACCCCTACACTTTTTGCATTCGAAAGTAACAGACCTTTTCTATGTGTGGAAGAATTGATCCAACCTTTACGATCTGCTTCGGTGTAGTTTCTGCGGATTGTGCGCAGTTTTCATAGATGATCTTCTTGTTGATACTTTTTGAAAGCTTTCCATTTGGTCTTCTATGCGGACTTGTTTCTGGAATATAGATCGTTTGTTTCAAATCCACGCATAATTGCTGAATTTGTCAATCCTCGATCCATCTTCAATGCTTTGCGTCCATTTTTCTTACGGTATTTGTTCACTTCTTTTAAGATTTTCTGTGCATCGTTATAATCCTGATATCCTGTAACAGATAATTTCCCTGTAGAAGCAGCCTCTACCTTCTTCTGGCTGACTCCTGCAGTTGTAAATAGCATTGCCGCTGCTAATGCAATACTGGCAGCTCTTCTTAATAGTTTCCTCATAAACTTTCTCCTTTCATACTTTTGATCATGGTACCTTTATATAATTTGTGCACAGATATCATTCAAACAACATCTCTCACAATGAGGCTTTGTTCTTGCCGTACAGACATCTCTTCCATGCCATACCAGCCTGTGGCAGAAATCACTTCCTTCTTCTGGTGGAACGATCTCCCATAATGCCATCTCAACTTTTTAGGGTCTTTTATCCCATCAACCAATCCAATCCGGTTGACCAAACGGATACAATGTGTATCCGTAACGATCGCAGTTGCCAAAACATCTCCCATGATCAGTTGGCACTTTTCTTCCGACCCAGGAAGACTTAGAATCGATTTAAAATCGGTTGGGATCTTACCGTTATATTCATCTCTTAAAACTTTCATACATTTGCTGATATCTCTTGCCTTGCTCTTTCCAAGACCACAGGTCGTACGATTTCTTCAATATCTGCAACGTCTGCTGCTGCCAGTGCTTCTACTGTTGGATATTTTTCAAATAATCCTTTTACCACGACATTTACTCGTGCATCCGTACACTGAGCCGCCAGTCTTACACTAACTAATAATTTCCATGCCTGATCATATTCCAATGTGCAGTCTGCATCTGGATATTCATTCTTCAGACGCTCAATGACTTCTAGTGCCAGTTCTTTTTTATTCATAACAGTATCCTCCTTGAAGGTTGTTTTATCCTTATTATACCTTACATTTTTGCATATTTCTATGCTATAATGATTTTGTATTTTTTGTTCATCGAAAGGAGAATTTTATGAAGAAAAGTTTTTTAAAAGGTGCCTCTATTTTTCTGGCATCTGTATTAACAGTAGGTATGTGTTCTGCTTATAGTGTAAATGCGAAAGCAAAATTTTCTCTACCTAAGAAGACAACATTAAGTTATGACAAAAAAGATAATGGCGGGAATGGTTTTTACACAAATGTGATCTATATCAAGGGAACAAATCGCTCTAATTCAGAATCCATCCTGCGTAATGGTATGAAGGTTAAATCTTCAAATAGAAAGGTTATTTCTACAAAAACTTTTGGAAAAGATTATTATCTTATTGCAGATAACAATCAAGTAGGAATCGGTGTAAACTTAAGAAAACAGGATCAACAAAAATCACTGCAAAATTTAAATACAGAGGTAAAACTTATTCTGTAAAAACAACAGTCAAAGTTATAAAATACTCAAATCCTTTTAAGAAGATCGTAGTGGATGGAAGAGACTGTACTTCTGATTTTAAGAATAAAAACGGATCTTCGATCTCCTTTATGGGACGTAACATCAAGATCACTCCTAATAAGAACTGGAGAGTAAAATCTATTTATACTTACAAGCCAGGAGCTACTAAAATGAAAAAATAAAAGGTTCTTCCGTTACAATCCCAACAAATTGCCGTGCTTTTATTACAATGGAAAATAAAAAGAATAAATTAACGGAAAAAGTTACTTTTGATGAAATGGATACTTCTGAAGATCCTGGATTTATATTCTAGACACAAATTTTAAAACATCCCAGAATCGTCTTTTTATACCTGACGATTCTGGGATGTTTTTATCTTCTATCAATTTCTTTATTTGATCTGTTTCATGTTAAATCAATCGCCATTCTCTGCCATTTCCCTTGTATGTATCGTTTGACAAACAGGATTCCTCATGAATACCCAGTCTAATGTCATTGCTACCCAGACTCCGAAGACTCCAAGTCCCATCCATTTTCCAAGAACAACGCTGCAGAAGATTCTAAATATCCACATCGTGGCTGATGCTACAACCATACAGTATTTGACATCATTTGCGGCTCTTAATGTGTTCGGGATCGTGAATGCTGGCGGCCAGATCGTTACACAGCATAAAGTATGATATAATAAGATCTTTCTTGTGATCGCTGCTGTTTCTGGTGATAAATGATATACCTGAATGATCAGTGGTAAGATCATAACTACGATGATATTTAATGCGATCAATGCTGCATAGGCTACTTTTAACAGCTTCTTTGTATAGTATCTTGCAGCTTCATAATCTCCAGCTCCGATGCATGACTTGATACAACGG
>ENA-OQDD01000570-OQDD01000570.1-human-gut-metagenome-genome-assembly--contig:-NODE-570-length-14603-cov-2.482730_pt1 | contig 14603 bp, 17 predicted proteins | sample MGYA00242507_ERZ504598 | MGnify/ENA primary metagenome ERZ504598 (study PRJEB26092, sample SAMD00036318) | human gut metagenome | host: Homo sapiens | study: EMG produced TPA metagenomics assembly of... | reverse complement strand
TAGAAATTTACCTTTACTGTTCGGTATCGCCTATCCCGTTTGCAACTATGACGAACCGGGAATGGGGGCAGATAGGAAACAACTACCTAAAATCCCTGTTCGCTATCGGTTTTCAAGGCTTCCTCATTATGATATGCGTCGGCATTTACGCGGTTCTGGTAAACAACATGATAATAGCGGACAATCTGCACAGCGCGATATTCTCCCTTGCAGCCTATACCGTTATCCTCTGTTTCTCCCTGTTCAAATCCGGCGCACTGGCGAAGTCGATATTCTCCGCGCATTAGCGGCGTGTCAAGGGCAGGGTGGAGATTTTCAGAGCGAAGCGGCGAAAATACGACCCGACCTTGACGCGGATAACCCCCATATAATACGGGCGGCAAAGGGCATAGATTGACCTTTGCCTTGATTACCCTTATGGAAAATTACAGCAACACCAAACCCAGAGAAAGGAGGTTTTCACTTGGCGTATGTACCCGTACCCAAAGACTTATCCAAAGTCAAGACAAAAGTAGCTTTCAACCTTACCAAACGGCAGATTGTATGTTTTGCGGCGGCTCTCCTGTTCGGCTTGCCGCTTTTCTTTCTGCTCAAAGACAGCACAGGCACAAGCCTTGCGTCTATGGCTATGATTGCCGTCATGCTGCCCTGTTTCCTCTTTGCCATGTATGAGAAGCATGGACAGCCCCTTGAAGTGGTGGTGAAGAACATCATTCAGACGAAATTCATAGCCCCCAAAGAACGACCATACAGGACAGACAACTTTTATTCCGTCTTAGAACGGCAGAGAAAACTTGAAAAGGAGGTATCAGCGATTGCAAAAGGAAACACGAAGAAACAGCGCGGCGGGAAGCACAAAGCCTAACCCGCCCCGCAAGCTCACCCGCGCCGAGAAAAAGCAGATTGCGGAAATCATCAGACAGGCAAAGGGCGACGGGAAAGCCCACACCGCGCAGCAGACAATCCCCTATATCCAGATGTACCCGGACGGTATCTGCAAGGTTACGGGACGGAAATACTCAAAGACCGTCGCCTTTGAAGATATTAACTATCAGCTTGCACAGGCAGACGACAAGACCGCCATTTTGAGACTGGTGCGACTTCCTCAACTACTTTGACGCTTCCGTTTCGGTGCAGCTTTCTTTCATCAATCAAGGGACGCAGCGCGGCGAAGCGGAAAAGGCGGTCAATATCCCGGCACAGGAGGACGCTTTCAATTCTATCCGCACAGAATACCGGGATATGCTGAAAAACCAGCTTGCAAAGGGCAACAACGGGCTTGTCAAAGCAAAATATATCACCTTTGCCATTGAAGCCGACAAGTCTGGGCGCGGCGAAATCCCGCCTTGCCCGTATCGAAACGGACGTACTCAACAACTTTAAGCTCTTAGCGTGTCTGCCCGCCCCATGACAGGCTATGAACGCCTTAAAATGCTGCATGGGATTTTCCACCCGGAGCGGGGCAGTTTGCCTTTGATTTTTCATGGCTTGCCCCGTCCGGGCTTTCCACAAAGGACTTTATCGCCCCGTCCTCTTTCCGTTTTGGCGAGGGGCGTTATTTCCGCATGGGGCGCAAAATCGGCGCGGTTTCATTCCTTGAAATCCTTGCGCCGGAATTAAACGACCGTATCTTATCTGACATTCTGGACTTGGAAACGGGCGTTATCGTCAATCTGCATATCCACAGTATCGACCAGACCGAAGCCATAAAGACAATCAAGCGGAAGATTACCGACCTTGACAAAATGAAAATCGAGGAACAGAAAAAAGCGGTACGCAGCGGCTATGACATGGATATTATACCGTCCGACCTTGCCACTTTCGGCAGCGAAGCGAAGAATCTCTTACAGGACTTGCAGAGCCGGAATGAAAGAATGTTCCTCTTGACGTTCCTTGTGGTGAACATGGCGGACACGAAGCGGAAACTGGAAAATGACGTATTCGCGGCGGCGGGCATTGCACAGAAGAACAACTGCGCCTTAACCCGCCTTGACTACCAACAGGAAGCGGGGCTTATGTCCTCTGTACCGCTTGGGGAGAACCTTATCCCCATTCAAAGAGGGCTTACCACGTCAAGCACCGCTATCTTTATCCCCTTTATCACACAGGAGCTTTTCCAGACGGGCGCGGCTTTGTACTACGGCTTAAACGCCTTAGTAACAACATGATACTCTGCGACCGCAAGCAGCTAAAGAACCCCAACGGCTTAATCTTGGGTACGCCGGGAAGCGGGAAATCCTTTGCCGCCAAACGGGAAATGACAAACGCTTTCCTCATTACCGACGACGACATAATTATCTGCGACCCGGAAGCAGAGTATTTTTCCCTTGTGCAGCGGCTTGACGGGCAAGTGATACGCTTATCCCCTACGGGCAAGGGCATTGACGGGAAGCCCCAGTATGTGAACCCTATGGATATTAACCTCAATTACAGCGAGGACGACAGCCCCTTGCGCTGAAATCCGACTTTATCCTCTTCCCCATTCCTGCGAGCTTGTCATAGGCGGCAAGGAGGGCTTGCAGCCCGTCGATAAGACCGTCATTGACCGCGCCGTTAGGAACGTGTACCGCCCTTTCCTTGCAGACCCCGACCCGGAGAAAATGCCTATCTTGGGCGACCTCTACAACGAGCTTTGAAGCAGCCGGAGCCGGAAGCGGCGCGTATTGCGGCGGCGTTGGAGCTGTATGTTTCCGGGAGCCTTAACGTATTCAACCACCGTACCAACGTGGAGCTGAACAACCGCCTTGTCTGCTTTGACATCAAGCAGCTTGGGAAGCAGCTCAAAAAGTTAGGTATGCTCATTGTGCAGGACCAGGTATGGAACCGCGTCACCGTCAACCGGGCAGAAAGGAAATCCACCCGGTATTTTATGGACGAATTTCATCTTCTCTTGAAAGAGGAACAGACCGCCGCCTATTCCGTTGAAATCTGGAAGCGTTTCAGAAAATGGGGCGGCATACCCACAGCCATTACGCAGAACGTCAAGGATTTGCTTGCTTCCCGCGAAGTGGAGAATATCTTTGAACTGGTAAAGGGCGGCTTTGCAGAGCGCAAGGGGAAGCAGCTTATCCCCACGCAGAACGGAGCCGCCCTTATATCAGTCTTGCCGGATATGCTCACTTCCCCGCAGCTTACCGCAGAATGGGAAACAATCTGACGCAGATAGCAAAGGGAGCCGCAGACCCCGGCGAATTTCTGTCCGGCATTGAAGCTATGGCGCGGGAGCTTGTGCAGACACACGCCGCAGCACTGGACGGGAAAAAGGATTTGTTCCGGGAGGAAAAGCCCTCTGTCGGCAAATGCCCCCGTTGCGGTTCCCCCGTCCATGAGGGGAAGAAAAACTATTATTGCAGCAACAAAGAATGTGCCTTTGTCATGTGGAAGAATGACCGCTTTTTCGAGGAACGCAAGACCGCTTTTTCCGCGAAGATTGCCGCCGCGCTCCTTAAATCCGGCAAAGTGAATGTGAAGAAGCTCTATTCCCCGAAAACAGGCAAGACCTATGACGGAACTATCGTTCTGGCTGACACTGGCGGGAAATACGTCAACTACCGTATCGAAGTACAGAAGAACTAAAAACTTGAATAGCAAGCATAGGAAGCGGGTACCCACTTCCGTAAATCCCCGTTGCGACGCTGACGCGCCGGACGGGGATTTTGCTTGTTGGGAAGTTTCCCAAACCCTCTTTTGCGGAGGGCTTCACCCTCTAAAAATTTTGAGAAATCTTTGGCAGAAATGCGGGCGTACCCGTAGTAGACCATGCAGCCCAAAAATGCAGCTTGTGACGCTGCCCCAAAGAAAGGAGGTTTTTCACTATGGCAAGTTTACGGGACACCGTAAAGGACTATCAAGACGAGCTTAGGGACGGTATCGCATGGGTGGCGTTCTGGAAACAGGGGCGTTCATGGAACGCGGAATATTTTCATCTTGATATGGACGACACCCTCTACCCGGAGGACAGGAGCCGGTTAGAGGAAATCAAAAGCACCGACCCCGCCGCCGTTATCCTAAACGGCTATTACTGCGGGCATTTAGGCGAGGACATGAGCCTTGACGAGCTGACCGCCGGAGTGCGCTACCACTACGAAAACAGCATGAACGACATTGACGGTTTTATCGGGGCGCATGACGACAGGCTTCCCCCGGAGGTTATCGAGGAAGCGAGGGCAGCCGCCCATGAAGCGGGGCTTCCCTTTTCCGAAAAGCCCTACCGGGACGGAGAGGATTTTAACCCCTATGTATTTGACGGAGCATGAGCATTGAGGATTTTGAGCTTATGCACCGCATGATTGAAAAAGAAAGGAGCGAACAAATGGCAGAACCGATTTTAAGCGGCTATCTTTCCAATCTTGGGAAGTACACCGAGGGCAGACCCGCGGGCGAATGGGTGACGTTCCCCACGACTGCCGAACATCTGAAAGAAGTCTTTGACCGTATCGGGATTGACTTCAAGCATTACGAGGAATGGCATTTCACAGAATTTCAATCCCCTATCCCCGGCTTGGCGGAACATTTAAGCGAGTATTCCCACCCCGACGAGCTGAACTATTTAGGGAAGCTCTTGGAAATGCAGTTTGACGACGACCGGGAGAAATTCATTGCAGCCATTGAATACGGCGACCATGCCGACAGCTTACAGGACATCATCAACCTTGCACAAAACCTTGACTGCTACTGGATTTATCCGTCCGTCCACAATGAAGAAGAATACGGGCGTTATCTGGTTGATGAACTGGAAGAACCCGAACTGCCCGAAGAAGCGAAAAAGTATTTCATGTATGAGGAATACGGGCGCGACGCTTCCATTAACGACGACGGTATGTTTACCGAAAAGGGCTATATCTACAACAACCGCAACACCTTTACAGAATGGTACGACGGGCGCGACGTTCCACAGGAATACCGGGTAACGCCGCAGCCCCCGCAGCGGTCACGCCCCGACCCGGAAAAAGCAGATTTTGACGCAGCCGCGCCGGGGCAGAGAACCGCGCAGACCGCAGAGCAGCCACAGGAGCCGCGCCCGGTTATCCCTATCGTGCTGACGAGCGAGAAGCCCGCCGAGAAATTAAAAGAGATTACCGACCGTCTGGAACAGGGTATTGCGGAACTCTTTGACAGCGAGCGTTACAAGGAATATCTGAAAGTCATGTCAAAATTCCATAATTACAGCTTCCGAAACACCGTCCTTATCGCCATGCAGAAGCCGGACGCTTCCCTTGTGGCGGGCTTTTCCGCTTGGAAGAATAACTTTGAGCGAAACGTGATGAAAGGGCAAAAGGGAATTAAAATCATTGCCCCGTCGCCCTATAAAATCAAACAGGAAATGCAGAAAATCGACCCGCACACACAGAAGCCCATAATCGGCAAGGATGGAAAGCCCGTCACCGAGGAAAAGGAAGTCACCATACCCGCCTACAAGGTGGTATCCGTCTTTGACGTTTCCCAGACCGAGGGAAAGGAGCTGCCGGACATTGCGGTTGACGAGCTGACAGGCGACGTTGACCGCTACAAGGATTTTTTCGCAGCCCTTGAAAAGACTTCCCCCGTTCCTATCGCCTTTGAGAATATCGAGGGCGGCTCTCATGGCTACTACCACTTGGAGGACAAGCGCATTGCTATCAACGAGGGCATGAGCGAATTACAGACCTTAAAGACCGCCATTCACGAAATCGCCCATGCGAAGCTGCACGACATTGACCTCAACGCGCCAAAGGACGAGCAGCAGCCCCACGTTGACCGCCGCACCCGCGAAGTCGAAGCGGAAAGCGTCGCCTATACTGTCTGCCAACATTACGGGCTTGACACGTCGGACTACTCTTTCGGCTATGTCGCCGGGTGGAGCAGCGGGCGGGAGCTGTCCGAGCTGAAAAGCTCCCTTGAAACGATACGCAGCGCAGCCGCCGAGATTATCAATTCCATAGACGAAAATCTTGCGGAGCTGCAAAAGGCACAGGACAAGGAGCAGACCGCCGGACAGGAGCAGCCCACCAGAGAGGAAAAGGCAGCCCCGAAAGAACAGCCGCAGCCGGAAGCCCCGGCAAAGGCAGATACAGCCGGGAAAGAGAAGCCGGAAGCAGCCGCACCGGGAAAATCCGGCGCACAGGAAAAGGCGGGCGCAGCCCGAAAGAAGCCTTTACCCCGGAAACGATTTACAAGATGCGCCGGAACCCTTACGGCGACAGCCGGAAAACAGCCACCTCTTGCAAGCCTATGTGACACAGGAGAACGGGCGGGCGAAAATGGGCGACGTGCTTTATACGGGAACGCCGGAGAAATGCCGCGAGCTTATGGGGCAGCTGTGAGAAGCGTCTGGGTGATGTAGTCCTCTGTATCTTGGTCTACCCGTCCATTCACACGGGCGGCACATTGTATGCGGCGGCGGTAATACTGCAATACAGTTCCCACCGCTTCCGGCTCCCCGCTGGCGGCTTGGACGATTGTTTCATAGGGGAGAAGCCTATTATTTCTCATATGCCATTCCCTCCATTTCCGCTTGGAGCTGCCGTAGGGCTTTTCGGATATGGTAGCCCGCTGTGCTGCGGCTGCGCCCGTACTGTCTGCCAATTTCGTGCTGTGGAATACGCTTGAAAAAGGACAGGTAAATCATTTCCCGCTCCCGTTCGTCCAGCCGTGACAGCTTCCGCAAGTAAACCGCTGCTGAAAATGACCGTATCGCCGCAAAGGTAAGTATGTATTCCTCGTCCGGCTCCGGGGCTTGGAAATATTCATCTGTCGTGCCTAAAGGGTAGTGCTTTTCGTCTGTGAGGTATTCAAGGGATATTTCTCTTTTGTGCTTCCTGCTCCGTGTCCTCGCTGCGTTGATCGTTGCATTTCGGATAACGACTTTGCAAAAGGCATGGAAAGTGTACTCGATATGTTCCCGATATTCTTCTGTACAGGTCATGGAAAATCCCCCTTTCCTCCAAAAGGGCTGTGGCTGGTTAGTAGTTGCTTTTTATGATAGTAAGGGGCGGCAGCACTTTAGGCTGTCGCTCCTTGACTGCCTAACTGCAAAACCGGGCGGGGCTGTCAACGGCGGGCGAAGCCCGTTCATCTTGACCGTTGACTGGCTCGGCCGGGTTTGCTATTTATCCGGCAAACTTGAATTTATTTTAAGCTATCACGTTTTACCTTTTTAAGCCTTACTATCATTACCATAGGAATTTCTTTATTGTTTTTGAAACATTCTTCATAAAATCCATCAATGACAAATCCAGCTCTGAAACAAAGGTTAAAAATATCTTGTATGGAACGATGATAATAAATCTGCTCCTCCGGCTGCCCTTCGATCGCTATATCATAGTAACTGTGCGGTGTCATATATTTTTCAGTCAATGTGATAAAACAAGGGTGCTGCGTTGCAAAGACAAAAATCCCGTTTTCCTCCAATAGTTCATAAACAGCCATAAAAAGCGGTTCAATATCCGTAATATCCATAATTGCCATATTAGAAACTGCTTTCGTAAAGGCTCGATTTCTTTTTAATCCTAATAAGCTTTCTCTATTGGTCGCATCCGCTACGCAAAACTCAATTTGTTTTGCATATTGTGATCGCCGTCTTTTAGCCAATTCTATCATTTTTTGCTGTAATCAAAAGCGACGACCGAAGCGCCTCTCTGTGCAAGATACGAAGAATAATTTCCATTGCCGCACGCAATATCCAAAATGTAATCCGAAGGATCAGGAGAGAGAAGTTCCGTTACTTTGGGACGTACTACCTCTCTGTGAAATTCATTGGATTCGTCACCCATTGCATCATCCCAAAATTGTGCGTTTTTCTCCCAGATCTTTTTGCTTTCCTCTGTTCCCATGTTCTCTCCCACTCCCAAAATTTGCCTTTTTGCTTCCATTAAATCTTCCTTACTATATTCCATTGTTACCCTCCATAACTTCTGATTGTTGCCGTCTTGACTATTATGTATCTTTTCTTTCCAAAATGGTATAGGCTTTTATTTTTATAATGCTGCAAAACTTTTCTTCTGTAAGGTATTCAAAGGATATTTCCCTTTGCCGCCGCTATTGGAAAGCCAAAAGCAGCGGCTTTTTTACGCGATATGACCGAAAAGACTAGAAAGCAGGATATGTCATCATTTGTCATTTCTTCTCAATGTAATAACTGCATGGCATATCAAGCCAAATACAAGAGAAAAACAGCCACCGCCAAATAGTGATGCTCCCCACCCTGCACCCGACATTGTCATAAAACCGCCAACAAAGAAAATACCAATGCCAAGAAATATCCCGACACCATAAAAAAGTCCAATTGCCATATCATACTTATTAAATTGTCGTTTCTCTTTTTTTCACATGTTTCCATTTTTGTTATTACCTCCTTCGCAAAATCGTCCATGTGGACTCCAAAAAGAAAACAAATTTTTTTCAACGTATTTAAATCGGGTTCATTAACATCTCTCTCCCAATTCGATAGCGCCTGCCGGGTAACATTCAATTTCCCAGCCAGTTCTTCCTGTGTCATTCCCGATTGTGTTCGCAGATGACGTATTTGCTTTCCTGTTGTAATATCCGTCTGTTTCTGGTTCAAAATGGTTCCTCCTCTCTGATGCTGATTTTATCAATGATATTTCGCAATAGCCAGCAATGAACGTTTGCATTGCGCAAGATGTTACATTATCTTCTGAAACATATGCCGGATCTTGTCTAAACGGCTGTTCGGGCGGCGTGGCTGAAACACAGGCTCGCCGGAAGTTTCCTGATACCCTTTTAATTCTGTAATGCAGACACTTCTTCCATTTGTATAAAAATTCAAATCATTTCTATATTCACCAATACAACGGGCAGGGATTTCCCCCTTAAAAATAACTTCATCTTTTTCAAGTCTGGTTGATTCAATGATTGCGCAATACTTTGGTGCGTCATTATAAGCCCGTGAAAGATATTCCTGCGGTGCAAAAAGGGTAAAGGAAAGGTATGGTTCCAACAGTTGTGTTCCTGCTTTTTTCAATGCCTGCTCCAACACGACAGGCGCAAGAAAACGAAAATCAGCGGGGGTGCTGACCGGGCTGTAATAAACTCCATAATCAAAACAAATTTGGCAGTCTGTCACTCCCCAGCCATATAAGCCTGCTCCATTCCATAACGCACACCCTCCATGACGGCATTTTGAAAACTTTGGTTTAAATAGCCGAGAGATACCTCGCTTTTATATTGTGTTCCGCTTCCAACAGGAAGCGGTGTTACAGTCAAACCAATAGATGCCCAAAACGGATTCGGCGGCACTTCAATATGAATCGTGTAGCTCGCTTTTTTTTGCGGTCTTTCCAGATAAATAACCGAAGGCTCTTTCATAGCCACGCCCACATGATATTTTTCTTCTAATAGCGAACAAATAACTTCTAACTGTACTTTTCCCAAAAAAGATAATATAATCTCATGTGTAACAGTATCAATGTCAAAATGCAAAAGAGGGTCTGTATCAGCAATCTCTGTGAGGGCATTTAACAGGGCTTCCCTTTGCTCCGGCTTTTGCGGCTCTACCGTTGTCCGAAGTAATGGCATGGGATTATCAATCCGTGTTTTGTGAGGCAGGAGTTTTTCATTTCCCAGAATGTCGTTCAGTTTCAAAGTATCATCAGCTAAAATAACAATTTCTCCCGGACAGGCATGGTCAACCGGGACGATTTCACCATTTGACGGAATACACATTTCTGTAATCTTTATTTTTTCCTTTTTTGACAGCAGCAGGGTATCCCGTAAATGGAGCGTCCCATGATACAGGCGTAAATAAGAAAGCCGTTTTTTCCGCTCTGTATACTCAACCTTAAAAACATATCCACATAATTCAGACTGAATATCGTCTGTTTCTGTAATGAAAGTTTCTGTAATCGCTTCAATCAGTTTTTCTGTTCCTAAATTGTCTTTTGCACTCCCATGATAAACAGGAAACAAAGAGCAGCATCTGGTTCTTTTGCACTTTTCATATTGTAATTCCTGTATATCCAAAGAATCCTCTGCAACATATCGTTCTAATAGTTCATCGCTTCCGGAAATAATCATATCCCATTTGTCCAAATCAGAAATATCGGTCATGGTTATCTTTGGCGACAGGGAAACCTCCTGCATGACAATCATATCACTGGTAAGTTTATCTTTAATGCTTTGGTAAACACGCCGCAGGTCGATCCCATTTTGGTCTATCTTATTTATAAAGATAATTGTCGGAATGTCCATTTTCTGAAGCGCATGGAATAATATACGGGTTTGTGCCTGTACGCCGTCTTTTGCCGAAATGACTAAAACAGCTCCGTCAAGGACAGATAAAGAGCGGTATGCTTCGGTTAAAAAATCCATATGACCGGGAGTGTCCACGATATTGATTTTATAATCATTCCAGCAAAAAGAAGTAACCGCTGTCTGAATGGTAATTCCGCGCTGCCGTTCCAAAATCATAGTGTCTGTTCTTGTAGTTCCTTTATCCACGTTTCCTTGTTCCGCAATCGCTCCACTGGTGTACAGCAGGCTTTCCGTCAATGTTGTTTTTCCTGCGTCTACATGGGCGAGAATTCCAATATTGATTATTTTCATGTGATTGTCCTCCTTTTACAGCCCCAAAAGGGCATAAAAATCCCCAGCAGTAAAATACTTTTACCACTGGGGATTATAATTTGCGGACATACACATATACAGCATACACCTGTTTGTGATTGCTGTTTTTCGGATATGTCAAAATTGATAAGGCAAAAGTATTCTTAAATTGGGTACAAAAAACCAAGCCCCCACAAAAGGGACTATCATAATCCTTTGTTCCCACTATTTGATTATAGTTTTATTTAAGAATACCTTGCCGCATATTTTTTACTCCTTTTTTGGAATGATGCTATTATATCACATTAGTTTTAGGAAAGAAAGTACCTAAAAGAAATTTTTCTTCCCCTTATATGTAACAATCATACCGACTTTCTGGCGTTCAGAATGGTTTCTGCTGTCTGCTGTGGTGTTTGGTTGGAATTGTCCAGCCAAAAGCCGATCCGTGGTGTTGTCTGCATAAATGTATCGTATAAGGTTTCAACCGTAAAGCCGGAATAGCCTGTTTTCTCCCTGTATCGTTCCCTTCCTTTTATTGTTTCCACATCTGGACAAAGAACGACAACCTCAACAGGGTATTTATGCGGCACAAAAAATATGTACATGTAACTAATTCAACACATTTATAATTTGAATAGGGACATTATAGCATTTACTAAATACAAATTCAATGTATACGGAAATAAAGATATAAGGAGTGGGAAGGATTCCGCCGTAGTCGGCATTGTAGGAAAATCCAAAAGTTTAGATTTTCCCACAATGCTTATCTTTTGGTCTTTGGTTCGGAATAGTGTAGTGCTGGCGGTCTATCTCTTGTTTTCGGTTGCTTGCTTCCTTACCGTACATGAGCATATTCGGCGGGGGTCTTCAGCAGTCGCCACGAGGTCGTCGCCGACGCCGGACCCTATCGAGTTGAGGATGCCGACGATGAAATCGACCATGCGTGGCCTCCCGTCTACAGGGCGATGTTGGAGAACAGGGCCGCGGCCGCGATGATCAGGCCGCGCCGATGATGGCGAACTGGCTGAAGAGCTGCAACGCGCTGGTGACGACGCTGCCGCTGTCTGCCGCGATGGTGGTTCCGTACATGATGGTTTCCTTTCGACTTGTTTTGGATGACATGACCACGGTATGGCCGTCGAGAAGGCTCCGGTTTGGACGTTCCCGACGAACCCGAAGAGGCTCGGACGATGGTATGGAAAAGGCCTCGCCGACCGTTCGCCGGTGGGGTCGTCGGTGAGCTTGAGGTCCTGGCCCGGAACCACGCGCCCTCACCCGTGCTGGAATCGACCTTGCTGGTGTTGGTGATCTTGAACGCGATCTCCAGCGAGTCGCCGTCCATCTTGAGCGCCTGCTTGACGTCGTCGCGGTCGCCGAGCCTCTCGCCGGATTTCACGTCGTACTTCTCCAAGTGCAGGCTCGGGGTCATGTCCGGCGTGCGGGTCCACACGACGTTGGATTCGAGGCCCTTGTCGTTGAAGTGCTCGGTGAACCGGTTCTCGACGCGGCCGGCGGTCTTGATGCGCTTGCACTGGATATACGCGGTCCAGTCGTTCTCGTGCTCCACGTCGGCGGACACGAGCGCGCGGTACGCGTCCGTGGCGGTGATGACGGCGGTACCGTCCTTGTAGTCGAGGGTGAACAGGTCACCGCCGAACTTCTCGGAATCGAAGCCGCTGCGGCGAGCTTGTCGCCCTTGGCCGTGATCACGCGCCATCCTTGTGCAGGTCGCGCGCCGCGTACACGGCCCACACGGCCCACAGGCCGCCTCCGATGATCGCGAACTGGCTGAAGAGGTCGAGCGCGCTGGTCACCACGTTGGATCCCGCCGCGAGGATGATGCTGTCATGTCCGTTCATTCGTCCCTGCCTTCTTTCCTTGGCTTGGCTTGTTTGACAGGTCAAAGGTAAGCGCGCGCGACGGGCCGGGTCGGACACCTTCGCGGGGGGACGCCGCATCTTCCGTTGGATATGGAGCAGTTGGAACACTTTTATCTCAATTGAATCAGAATGTCCCGCGAGCTTCAGCATGTTGCGGAATGTCAATAGACTATACTTGGCAAACGTGGAACAGGATTCAGATATTAAAGATGAAATTGTCCAGCTTGTTAAATTTGGACTTGGTGGGCAGTTGAATGACTTTCGTATGTACGTGTCTAGATTGATACGCAAATACAGGGTCGGTGATGCGTCGTTCTCAAAGGCGTTGGAATCGTTACTTCAGTCCAGCGATGTGCCCGATATGACACCGATAAGGGAATTAGGCCATGCGTCACGTCGGACTGGGGAGGCGCCGATCCTTCCCGTGGGCCAACGCTCCGATGTGGAGAAGCCATTCCTGCCTGAGCGGATTGTCAAACAGGTAGAGGGACTGCTCGAGGAGCGCGAGAACGCGTCGGTCCTCGCCCTTAACGGTCTTTCCCCGACCTCGACGGCGATTTTTACCGGTCCTCCCGGAGTGGGGAAAACCATGACCGCACGGTGGATAGCCTCCCAGCTCGGAATGCCTATGTACCGGCTTGATCTGGCCGAGACGATCGGCAGGCATCTCGGGGAGTCGGGCAACAACATCAAAGCAGCATTTTCGAAGGTTCGTGTCACTCCGGGAATTCTCTTCCTCGATGAGATCGACGCCATCGCGAAGACCAGGTCGGACGACTCGGACATTGGCGAGATGAAGCGCGTAGTGACTGTTCTCCTGCAGGAACTTGATGACAGGAACCCGGCGAGCTCATACTCGCGGCAACGAACAACATGTCACTCATCGATCCCGCCGTATGGCGTCGGTTCGAGTTACGAATAGATTTCCCTATGCCGGACGAGAAGCAGATCATGAATGCGCTTGAAAGCGATTTCAGCGCATCGGACAGTCTTGGAGGGGTTTCGGCCCCGTGGATTGAAGCCCTGGGCATCGTGATGAAGGGGGCGCCTTTCAGCGAGGTGAGATCCGTCGCGATGCGCATAAGGAAACGGTGTGTGCTGAGGCGGTGTCCGGCGGAGGATGCCATAACCGAATACATAAGGGAGAACACGGAAGGGCTGACCCACGCGCAGAGGATTAGCCTTGCGGTCGCGCTCGTGGAGACCGGCGCGGTGACGCAACGGCTCGCCTCCGAGATGACCGGGGTGTCGCGCCAGACTATACGACGCAGAACTGAGAAAACGAATTCGAAAGGATGATTCATGGGACGGCATTATCTGATAGGACACGGCGAACGGCTGTCTGAACCGATTGTTCTTCCCCGCGGCGGGGCGACGCCGAAAGATATCTACACATACGAGGAATCGCGTGCGCGGTTGCAGCCGGAACTGCACAGTGCGATTGCAAATCTGCCGGACGATCCGGCCCTCGCGCCGAATGATGTGCACGTCTTGCAGATGGTGTTGCATCCGAAGTATCTGGCAAAGTCTTATCATCCATCCGGCTGCTCAGGGCGGCCGGCCTGTCCTTGGTGGGCAGCAAGCCGGTACGAATCACAACGGCCGACGATCCAGACAAAGGTGCACGTCTGTCTAGGACGTTGCTGGTGGCGGGACACAGGCAATCGCTGGAGCATTTCGATTCCCTGCTGCAGGACCCCGGCGTTCGATGTGAAGAGTACGCAGGTATCAAGGACATCGTCAGAATCGAGCGTATCGACAACTACGCATTCGATGACAAGTATCATCCCGCGCCTTCCAATGACGCATGGTACGAACTGGTTCTCCATGAGCTGGACGAGGATTTGGCGCCAGATAATACCCAGAAGTTCTTGGAGCTCGCGGAAAGGCTCGGAGTAAACGTCGAAGAGCGAATGAACTTCAAGGCCAATAATCTGTTGTATCTTCCGATTCGGGGACCGGAAGAAGCCGTCAAACGGCTTGCTGAATACTCCAGCGTCCGCGCTCTGCGCCCAATGCCGAGGTTGGGGCTGAGCCCAATCAGCTCCGTGAGGAGCATTCGGGAACCCGTTACGCTTCCCGAACCTCCGAGTACGGCGTCTCAGCTGGGGGTTGCGGTGCTTGACGGAGGCTGCCGCCGGATAACCCGATATCGTCATGGGTGGACTATATCAAGCGAAT
>ENA-OQDD01000569-OQDD01000569.1-human-gut-metagenome-genome-assembly--contig:-NODE-569-length-14605-cov-1.571419_pt1 | contig 14605 bp, 22 predicted proteins | sample MGYA00242507_ERZ504598 | MGnify/ENA primary metagenome ERZ504598 (study PRJEB26092, sample SAMD00036318) | human gut metagenome | host: Homo sapiens | study: EMG produced TPA metagenomics assembly of... | reverse complement strand
ATCCATCCTCTGATTACACCAACACATGCAGTTCTTTACAGAGCGTTTCCGAATATCGGCGGTATCGTACATACCCACTCATCCTGGGCAACAAGCTGGGCGCAGCAGGCAGATCGATCCCGTGTTATGGAACCACACATGCAGATTACATTTACGGAGAAGTACCATGTGTGCGTAATCTGACCAAAAGAGAGATCGAAGAGGCATATGAGAAGAACACAGGAGTTCTTATTGCTGATTATTTTAAAAACAAAGATTATGAAGCAGTACCGGCCGTGCTGTGCAAGAACCACGGACCTTTTACCTGGGGTAAGGATGCTCATGAGGCAGTTCATAACGCAGTTGTTCTTGAGGAGGTTGCCAAGATGGCATCTCGCTGCGAGCTGATCAATCCGGATGTAAAACCGGCACCGCAGGAGCTTCAGGATAAGCATTACTACAGAAAACATGGTGCAAATGCATATTATGGTCAGGTAGACCTGGAAGACTGATCAGAAGAAAAAACAGTTTGACCCGATGGTGGATCGTCAATATCCGCCTGAGTGGAAATGCCGCGGAACAGTACCGCGGCATTTTTTGTCGAAAAATGCAGAAAATGTCAGATTTGCTGACCTTTAACACAGATGCCGCCGAAATATGTGCTAATGTCAAGAAAAATGCAGAACATTAACACATTTATTAAAATAGGTGGCAGGATGAAAATATACGCTTATCAAGGAAAAAGAATGTTTCCGGAGAAAAAATACGCCAGATGAGGAATATGAAACGGATGTCGCAATCTGCGTTGGCCGCAAAAATGCAGGTGGAAGGAGTGATGCTGGAGCGTGACAGTATCAGCCGGATCGAAGGAGGAGAACGTTTTGTAGCAGATTATGAACTGCGGGTGTTTGCCAAGGTACTGGGAGTGGATGTGAAGTGGCTTCTGAACGAGCAGTAAATAAGGCAATATTGGATTATAGTTCACTGGTAATATTCCGCTGAGAACGGAGTGAAAAGTAGCACAATATTGGTCTGACTGGCAGGAATCTGTGTAAACTACTTGATATTTATGTCGGAAACTGCTACAGTATAAAGAAAAAAAGACGGCCGGGAAGCCCTGTGGAGGGCAAACGGTCACGGATAAGAAGATAGAGGCGCGGATTTATCAGTATTTATGGATGCAAGGCCCTGGCAGGCTGTTCATAAAGAAAGGAAAATCTGCCGAAGTGCTCTGGAAGGCAGATGACAGGGTGCTGGGATAACGTAGAATATGCGTTGTACTGTCACGGATGTGGAGCGCTATCGGTAGCACTTCGGGAAATCTGCATTTAATATGCTGAATGGAGATTTTCTGACAGGCTATAAGTTAAATAAGGATTATTTAACCGGAGGTGTTCTTAAGAAGAGACAGCCTCCGTTTTTTTGTCCCCGAAAAAGGGAGGAGAAAAATGAGTAAAAAGCAGGAACAGCATTGTCTGTTATGGCAATGATATTCATGGGCGCACTGGCAAGTCCTCTGACTGTGCTGGCTGCGGATGCGGAGGAGACTTACCAGCCTGCTCTGTATGCAACGATCTGGGCACTGCTTCCACCTCTTGTAGCGATCATCCTTGCGCTGATCACGAAAGAAGTATACAGTTCTCTGTTTGTGGGAATTGTAGTAGGAGCACTGCTTTATTCCGGTTTTAAATTCGAGGGAACCGTAACACAGATTTTTGAGGGAGGAATCATCAAGGTTCTTTCTGACAGCTATAACGTAGGAATCCTGATTTTCCTTGTTATCCTGGGATCTGTGGTATGTATGATGAACAAGGCCGGCGGCTCCGCCGCATTCGGACGATGGGCCAGCAAAAAGATCCACACACGTGTGGGTGCAGAGCTTGCGGCGATCATCCTTGGAGTCCTGATCTTTATTGACGATTATTTTAACTGCCTGACAGTAGGAAGCGTTATGCGTCCGGTAACAGACAGACATCACGTATCCAGAGCAAAATTTGCATATCTGATCGATGCGACAGCCGCTCCGGTATGTATCATCGCACCAATCTCATCCTGGGCGGCAGCAGTCAGCGGATTCGTAGAGGGACAGGATGGACTTGCGATTTTTGTAAGAACCATCCCGTATAACTTTTACGCGATCCTTACTATTGTAATGATGGTTGGCATGGTACTGATGAAAACCGAGTTTGGTGCCATGAGAACACATGAGATCAATGCGCTGAACGGAGATCTTTATACAACATCTGCAAGACCGTATGAGAATGCAACGGATGATGAGACACCGAATCCGAGAGGAAAGGTGATCGATCTTGTGATCCCGATCGTTGTGCTTGTTATCTGCTGTGTCATCAGTATGATCTACACAGGAGGATTTTTCAGCGGAACAGATTTTGTTACCGCATTTTCACAGAGTGATGCCTCTACAGGCCTTGCAATGGGAAGTGCTTTTGGTCTGGTATTTGCCATTATTTTCTATATGATCCGCCGTGTGATCAATTTCAGAGACTGTATGGGATGCATCCCGGAAGGCTTCAAGGCTATGGTACCGGCGATCATGATCCTGACCTTTGCATGGACACTGAAGGCTATGACAGACTCACTTGGTGCAGCGGTATTCGTAGAAGAAGCAATGCGTTCTGTTGCCGGTGGTATTGAAGTTATCCTTCCGGCCATTATTTTCCTGGTTGGATGTGGACTTGCATTTGCTACAGGTACTTCCTGGGGAACCTTTGGTATCCTGATCCCGATCGTTGTTGCGGTATTTGAGAAATCCAGTCCTGAGATGATGATCATTTCCATGTCTGCCTGCATGGCAGGTGCAGTTTGCGGAGACCACTGCTCACCGATCTCCGATACAACGATCATGGCTTCCGCAGGAGCACAGTGTGATCATGTGACTCACGTTTCCACACAGCTTCCGTATGCGATCCTGGCTGCGGCAGTATCCTTTGTAACTTATATTGTTGCAGGTTTTGTAAAAACAGCATGGATCGCTCTTCCGGTGGGAATCGTGCTGATGCTGATCGTACTTTTTGTCATTAAAATGATGAATCCGATGCCGGTTGAGAAGCCAACAGAATAACAGACTAACCCAATGTGGGGGCAGGTTCCCCCATGAATCGCAAATAAAAGGCAGTGACGGAAAGAAATTTCCGAAGCTGCCTTTTTTGTGCTTTCTATAATAATTCTCTTATGTTATAATGCAGGACAGACAGCAAATAGTAAATGATCATATATAGTTTTAAGGAACAGGAGTAAGAATGATAGAATTAGGTAAAAAACAGAAATTACTGGTTGTAAAAACCGTGGATTTCGGAATATATCTTGGAGAGGACCGAAACGCACCTCAGACCGAGCGTGTGCTTCTTCCGTCCAAACAGGTACCGGAAGGAACCAAAGCAGGTGATGAGATCGAAGTATTCATCTATAAGGATTCCCAGGACAGACTGATCGCAACGACCCGTGAGCCGATGCTTCAGGTGGGACAGACAGCAGTCCTTAAGGTAAAACAGGTCACCAGGATCGGTGCTTTTCTTGACTGGGGACTGGAGAAGGATCTTCTTCTTCCGTATCATGAGCAGACCAACCGGGTCCGTGAAGGCGAGGAGTGTCTGGTAGCTCTTTATGTGGATAAGAGCAGCAGACTCTGTGCAACCATGAAGGTGTATCATTATCTTTCCACCAGAACTCCTTATGTACCGGGAGATTTGGTAAAGGGGCGTGTCTATGAGATCAGCGGGAATTTTGGCGTTTTTGTTGCGGTAGATGATAAATATTCCGCTCTGATCCCGGCACGGGAGGCAACAGGCAAGTACAGACCGGAGCTATTCTTGATCTTCGTGTCACAGAGGTGAAAGAGGATGGCAAGATGAATGTCAGTGACCGCCAGAAGGCTTACATCCAGATCAATGAGGATGCAGAGAGCGTATTCAGCGTGATCGAGGAATTTGCAGGGGTGCTGCCATTTGATGATCATGCCTCACCGGAAGTCATCAAGAGAGAGTTTGGCCTCAGTAAGAACGCATTCAAGCGTGCAGTCGGTCATCTGATGAAGGAAGGAAAAGTAGAGATCCGTGACAAGAGAATCTACATTAAAAAATAACAAGGTGTTGACCGGCTCCGGATCAGACACGCTCCGGCACGTTCAGAGAAAAGTGCAGAGCGGGGAGGATCCGGAGCCCTGTTTTTACGATAAGGAGAATAAATTTGGAGTTTACACATTTACATGTCCATACAGAATACAGCCTTCTGGATGGCTCCAATAAGATCAAAGAATATGTAGCCAGAGTAAAAGAACTGGGTATGGACAGTGCGGCGATCACCGATCATGGCGTTATGTATGGTGTCATTGATTTTTACAGGGCTGCAAGAGAAGCCGGGATCAATCCGATCCTCGGATGTGAGGTTTATGTGGCTCCGGGCTCCCGTTTTGACAGAGAAGTGGGAAGTGGGGATGACCGTTATTATCATCTGGTCCTGCTGGCTGAGAATAATCAGGGATACAGCAACCTGATGAAAATTGTATCCAAGGCATTTGTGGAAGGGTTTTATTACAAGCCACGTGTGGATCTGGAGCTTCTGGAAAAATATCACGAGGGTATCATTGCCTTAAGTGCTGCCTGGCAGGAGAGGTCGCCAGATATCTTGCACGTGGAATGTATGAGGATGCCAAGATCGTGGCATTACGTTATCAGGATATTTTCGGAAAAGGAAATTTCTTTCTGGAGCTTCAGGATCATGGGATTCCGGAGCAGCAGACAGTAAATCAGCAGCTTCTCCGTATGCACAGAGAGACGGGGATCGATCTGGTTGCCACCAATGATGTGCATTACACTATGGCAGAGGATGCGGAACCACATGATGTTCTTCTTTGTCTGCAGACTCAGAAAAAGCTCAGCGATGAGAACAGAATGCGCTATGAGGGCGGCCAGTATTATGTGAAATCGCCGGAAGAGATGGCGAGGCTTTTTCCATATGCGCTGGAAGCGCTGGAAAACACGCATAAGATCGCGGAGAGATGTCATGTGGAGATTGAATTTGGTGTGACCAAGCTGCCGAAATATGATGTGCCGGACGGACTTACCTCATGGGAATATCTGAACAAGCTTTGCTATGAGGGACTTGAGCAGCGTTATCATCCGGTAACAGAGGAGCTGAAAAAGCGCCTGGATTATGAGCTGTCTACTATCAAAAATATGGGATATGTAGATTACTTTCTCATCGTATGGGATTTTATCAAATATGCCAGGGACAACGATATCATGGTTGGTCCGGGACGAGGTTCTGCCGCAGGAAGCCTGGTTGCCTATACACTTGGGATCACCCAGCTGGACCCGATCCGGTATGATCTGCTCTTTGAACGTTTCCTGAATCCGGAGCGAGTATCCATGCCGGATATCGATGTGGATTTCTGCTTCGAACGGAGACAGGAGGTTATTGATTATGTAAGAAGAAAATATGGTGATGACTGCGTGGTTCAGATCGTTACCTTCGGTACGCTGGCAGCCCGCGGTGTCATCCGTGATGTGGGCCGTGTTCTGGATATGCCTTATGCCAGGTGGACACTATTGCCAAGATGATCCCACAGGAGCTGAATATCACCATTGACAAGGCACTGGGAATGAATCCGGAGCTTCGCAAGGCTTACGAGGAACAGGACGATATCCATCGTCTGATCGATCTGGCAAAACGTCTGGAGGGGCTTCCGAGGCATACCTCCATGCATGCGGCAGGTGTTGTGATCAGCCAGAAGGATGTATCGGAATACGTACCCCTTTCCAGAGCACAGGATGGTTCCATTGTCACGCAGTTTACCATGACAACACTGGAAGAGCTGGGACTTCTGAAAATGGATTTCCTGGGCCTCCGTACCCTGACGGTTATTCAGAATGCTGTGAAAATGGTGGAAAAAAGCACCGGTATGCTTCTGGATATGCAAGAGATCGACTACAACGATAAAAAGGTACTGGATTCTCTCGGAACAGGACGTACTGACGGCGTGTTCCAGCTGGAGAGCGCCGGAATGAAAAGCTTCATGAAGGAACTGAAGCCGCAGAGTCTTGAGGACGTGATCGCAGGAATTTCGCTTTACCGTCCGGGCCCCATGGATTTCATTCCGCAGTACATCCGCGGAAAAAACCGTCCGGATACCATCCGTTATGATTGTCCACAGATGGAGCCGATCCTGAAGCCGACCTATGGCTGTATCGTATACCAGGAGCAGGTTATGCAGATCGTCCGTGAGCTTGCAGGCTATACCCTTGGACGAAGTGACCTGGTACGCCGTGCCATGTCCAAGAAAAAAGCTTCTGTTATGGCAAAAGAACGCCAGAATTTCGTTTACGGAAATGCCGAAGAGGGAGTACCGGGATGTATCGCCAACGGTATTTCCGAGGAGATCGCAAACAAGATCTACGATGAGATGACAGATTTTGCAAAGTATGCCTTCAATAAGTCTCACGCTGCCGCTTATGCGGTGGTCTCCTATCAGACGGCATATCTCAAATATTACTATCCGGTAGAGTTTATGGCTGCACTGATGACATCCGTTGTGGAAATGCCAAACAAGGTTGCCGAGTATATTTCTGTATGCCGCCAGATGGGGATCCGGATCCTTCCGCCGGATATCAATCATGGTGTTTATGGCTTTTCTGTTGACAATGGTGCCATTCGTTATGCACTTTCTGCCATCAAGAGCATCGGCCGTCCGGGTAATCGAGGGGATCGTGCGGGAGCGTGAGGAGCACGGAGAATATACCTCTCTGAAAACATTTATTGAGCGAAATATCGACCAGATCAACAAGAGGGTTGTGGAAAATCTGATCAAGGCCGGAGCGCTGGATTGCCTGGAGGGAAACCGGAATCAGAAAATGACGGTTTATACGCAGATCATAGACAGTATCAACCAGGATAAGAAGCATACCATGGCGGGACAGCTGAGTCTTTTTGATATTGCGCCTGAAGAAGATAAAAACGAATTTGAGATCCGTATGCCGCAGGCAGCAGAATATCCGAAGGAGACGATACTGACCTTTGAGAAGGAAGTTCTCGGCATCTATCTCAGCGGTCATCCGCTGGAGCGTTACCGGAATATGATGGAAAAAATGATCTCTGCAAAAACTTCTGATTTTCAGCCGGATGATGAAACAGGGATACCGGAGGTTTACGATAATCAGAAAGTGATCGTGGGCGGAATGATCACGATAAAACCATAAAATATACAAAGAATAATAAGGTAATGGCGTTCCTTACAGTGGAGGATCTGGTAGGCACCGTGGAAGTTGTGGTATTTCCACGTGATTACGAAAAATGCCAGATGTTCCTGAATGAAGATGCCCGGCTCTTTATTCAGGGAAGAGTATCCGCAGAAGACGACAAAGCCAGTAAGCTGATCCTGGAAAAGGTCCGTCTTTTTGATGATATGCCAAGAGAACTGTGGCTCCAGTTTGAAAGCCGGGAAGAGTACGCAAAAGCCGAAACCGGTCTGGTAGACGATCTGATGGAATCCAGAGGAAACAGCACGGTGGTTATTTATCTCAAAGATGTCAAGGCAATGAAGAAACTTCCTCCTGCTTATCAGGTCCATATCGAGGATTCCTGGCTGGAACGCATGTGTGAAAAATATGGAAGTTCCAATGTTAAAATTGTGGAGAGAGTATTGAAAAACTTATAAAAATGCTATAAACTATACCCGAATATGTGTATTACAATAGGTTGTTTCATAAGATGGAGGATAACAATATGGCAGAGAACAAAATCAAAACGATCGGCGTTTGACCAGTGGCGGTGACGCACCTGGAATGAATGCTGCAATCCGTGCTGTTGTCAGAAGAGGATTAAGCAGCGGACTGAACGTAAAGGGAATCTATAAAGGATACAGCGGTCTCTTAAATGAAGAGATCAGAGATATGACAGCAAGAGATGTTTCCGATACGATTGAGCGAGGCGGAACAATTCTTTATACTGCCAGATGTGCAGAGATGAGAACAGAGGAAGGACAGCAGCAGGCTGCAGAGATCTGCAGAAAGCATGGAATCGACGGCCTTGTTGTTATCGGTGGAGACGGTTCCTTCGCAGGTGCTCAGAAACTTGCGAACCTTGGAATCAATACCATTGGCCTGCCGGGAACCATTGACCTTGATATCGCATGTACCGAGTACACCATCGGTTTCGATACAGCTGTAAACACAGCGATGGAAGCCATCGATAAGGTACGTGATACATCCACATCCCATGAGAGATGCAGTATCATCGAGGTTATGGGACGTAACGCCGGATACCTTGCAGTATGGTGCGGTATCGCAAACGGTGCTGAGGATATCCTGATCCCGGAGAAATATGATTACGACGAGCAGAAGCTTATTGACAATATCGTAGAGAGCCGTAAGAAAGGCAAGAAACACCATATCATCGTAAATGCTGAGGGTATCGGCCATTCAGAGGCTATGGCAAAACGTATCGAGGCTGCAACAGGCATCGAGACACGTGCAACTATCCTTGGTCACATGCAGCGTGGTGGAAGCCTACATGTAAGGACCGTGTATATGCGTCCATGATGGGTGCTCTTGCAGTAGACCTTCTTGTTGCCGGTAAACGCAGCCGTGTTGTTGGATATCGCCACGGTGAGTTCGTTGATTTTGACATCAATGAGGCTCTTGCAATGCAGAAGAATGTAGATTCCTACATGTGGGAGGTTTGCAATTCTCTTTCTCACAACTACAATAAATAAAAAATATGAACTTGAAAAAAGTTTCAGACGGATTGCATAAACTGAATACGTCACAAATAATTGCCCTCGGCTTTGCGGGGGTGATTTTTGTAGGTGGACTTATTTTGTGGATGCCGTTCTGCAGTGCACCCGGCAGGCTGTTACCTTCCCGGATGCTGTTTTTACAGCGGCGACCAGCGTATGTGTGACAGGACTTTCCACAGTTGTTATGGCAGTCCAGTGGAGCCCCATTGGAAAAGCGGTTATCCTGTGCCTGATACAGATCGGCGGGATCGGACTGATCGCACTGGCGAATATGATATTCATCAGCTCCGGAGGAAAATTTCCCTGAAAAACCGGCGGATCATCAAGGAATCCTACAACCTGGATGAAATGGGTGGAGTCGTGGCTGTAGTCCGCAGTGTGGTGAAATGCGTGTTTCTTGCAGAAGGAATCGGTGCGGTCCTGTATGCGTTTTGCTTTGTACCGGAATTTGGAATAAAAAAGGTCTGGTGCATGCCATATTTCTGGCGGTATCTGCATTCTGCAACGCAGGGATCGATCTTTTCGGGGAAACAAGCCTTTCGGTATATGTGAGCAATCCGCTGGTCAATATCACTACGATTGGCTGATCATTGTGTCAGGTCTTGGATTTATCGTCTGGTGGGATCTGTGGGATAAATTCCGCAAGGTTCTGAGAAAAGAGCTCTCCCCATCCAGAGTTTTTCGTGTACTGCGGCTTCAGAGCAAGCTGGTCCTTACGATGACCGGGATCCTGGTATTTTCAGGAGCATTTCTGGTATTTATTTTTGAATCCGGAAACCCTTCCACGCTGAAGGGGGCACCACTGGAACAAAGCTCATGGCATCCTTTTTCCAGTCAGTGACAACACGTACGGCGGGATTTTATACCATGGATCAGTCGCTTTTGTCCACACCTACCGTGATCATTTCCCTACTGTGGATGTTTATCGGAGGATCACCCATGGGCACTGCCGGTGGTGTGAAGATACTACCATTGCGGTTCTGATCCTTTCTATTGCAGCATATCTTCAGGGAAAAAAGGATGTAGAGGTATATGGCCGCAGGATCCGTGAGAGCTATCTCCGTTCTGCCATGGTTGTTGCAGGAACAGTGTGCTGATCCTTTTACCATGACGGTGCTTTTGTCCGCAGTAATGCCGGGAGTGGATCTGGCAGATGTTTTATATGAGATCACTTCTGCGGGGGCTACAGTAGGACTTTCCAGAGGACTGACACCTCAGCTGAATGTGGCAGGCAAGTGGATCGTGATCCTTACCATGTATCTGGGACGTATCGGACCGCTGACACTTGGAACAGCAGTTGTGATGCGTGTACGCAACAGGCCGGGAAGCACCACGCATCTCGGTGAAGAAGATATCATGATCGGTTAAACAGGAGAATAGAATGAAAAATAAATCTTTTGCCGTGATCGGGCTTGGACAGTTTGGAATGACTCTGGCGGTGACGCTGGCAGAGTCAGACTGTGATGTCCTTGCCATTGATGACAAAGAAGAAAATATCGAAGAGATTTCCGAAAAAGTAACCTATGCGGTAAAAGCAGATGTCCGTGAACCGGGAATCCTGAAGGCTCTGGGAGTTCAGAATGTGGATGTAGCCATTATCGCAGTTGCCGAAAATCTGGAAGCCAGTATTTCCGCAACCATGCAGGCTAAGGATCTGGGAGTGCCCTTTGTAGTTGCAAAAAGTATGAATTCTCTTCATGGACGTATACTCGACAAAATTGGTGCAGATAAGATCATTTATCCGGAACAGTCCATGGGACTGAGAGTTGCCAGAAATCTTATGTCCGGCGGGTATCTGGATGTGTTTGAGCTTTCGGCGGAGTTCAGTATGGCGGAGTTTTTCCATGCCGGTATCCTGGATTGGAAAAAATCTGGTAGATCTGAATATACGGGAGCGTTTTCACATTAATATCATTGGCATCAAGCAAGGTGAAAATGTCACGGTAGATCTGGATCCTTCCGAACCGCTTCCGGACAACTGTTCCATAATCGCCATCGGAAAAAACAAAGATCTGAATGCAAGTCGTGAGGAATTACGTTAACCGAATACGGATTGCCGGAAGGAGAGAAATAAAAGTATGATAACCAGTGTATCAAATGCAAAAATAAAAAAAATGTCATGCAGCTGAACCAGAAGGCAAAAGCCAGAAGAGAGCAGGGACTTTTTGTGGCAGAAGGCCGGAAAATGTTTCTGGAAGCACCGGAAAGCTGGGTTTCCCAGGTGTTTGTCTCCGAGACCGTTCCCAGGACTGGAGAGCTGATGTCTCAGGCAGAAAAATATCCCTGCGAGATCGTGAAGGATTCCGTATTCCGTCAGATGTGTGATACCAAGACTCCCCAGGGGATCCTGACAGTTCTGAAGCTGCCTTCCTGGAGCGAGGAGGAGGTACTGGCGGGAAAAAATCCTCTGGTCATGGTTCTGGAGGATCTTCAAGATCCGGGAAATGCGGGAACCATTCTCAGGACCGGTGAGGGCGCCGGCGTAAGCGGAGTTTTCCTCACAAAAACCTGCGTGGATATCACAAATCCCAAGGTGATTCGTTCTACCATGGCTCCATTTACAGAATGCCTTTTCTATACGTGGAAGATGTGGTATCATTAGAAAAGAAGCTGAAAGAAAAGGAAATCCGCAGTTTTGCAGCTCATCTGAAGGGCGAGAATTCCTATGATCAGGAATCCTATAAGGGCGGTACCGCATTTTTATCGGAAACGAGGGAAAGGGCCTGACCGATCAGGCAGCGGAGGCAGCAGACTGTCTGATCCGCATTCCCATGTGCGGAAAGGTAGAATCGCTGAATGCTGCCATGGCATCGGGAATTCTGATGTACGAAGCTGCAAGACAGAGAAGAGAATAAGAGAGGAGGGGTTTTATGACACCTTTGGCCTGGCTTGGAATACTGGCAATTTTACTGGTAATTGAAGCAATCACGGTAGGACTTACCACTGTCTGGTTTGCAGGCGGTGCTCTTGTGGCGTGCATTGCTCGTGGCTTGGAGGGGGAATTGTTGTACAGCTCCTTTTATTTTTCGGAGTTTCCGTGGTGCTTCTGATCTTTACCAGACCTCTGGCGGTCCGCTACATGAACAAGGGCGTGGAAAAGACCAATGCAGAGAGTCTTCTGGGAAAAAGAGCCGTAGTGATACAGACGGTCAACAACCTGGCCCAGACCGGGCAGGTGCGGATCAATGACATCGAGTGGACTGCACGGACCGCAGATGACGGGGAAGAAATTCCAACAGGTGCAGTGGTTGAGATTGAAGAGATCCGCGGAGTGAAGCTGATCGTAAAAGAAATTAGCAAGGAGGGCTAAATTATGGGTGGAGTTGTTGTTTTGCTTGTAGTCATCGTTCTTGTGCTGTGGGTACTTGCATCCTGTATCCGCATTGTACCGCAGGCCTATGCAGTGGTACTGGAACGTCTTGGCGCTTACAAGGCTACCTGGAGTACAGGAATCCATTTCAAGGTTCCGTTCATTGAACGTGTTGCAAGAAGAGTAAACCTGAAAGAACAGGTTGTGGATTTTCCACCGCAGCCGGTAATTACCAAAGATAATGTAACCATGCAGATCGATACGGTTGTATTTTTCCAGATCACAGATCCGAAGCTTTACGCATATGGCGTTGAGAATCCGATCATGGCGATCGAGAATCTTTCTGCTACAACACTTCGTAACATCATCGGTGATATGGAGCTGGATGAGACACTGACATCCCGAGAGGTTATCAATACCAAGATGCGTGCTTCCCTTGATGTGGCTACAGATCCATGGGGAATCAAGTTAACCGTGTGGAGCTTAAGAACATCATCCTCCGGCAGCCATCCAGGATGCCATGGAGAAACAGATGAAGCTGAGCGTGAGAGACGAGAAGCCATTCTGAAAGCAGAAGGAGAGAAACGTTCCACCATCTTGTTGCAGAGGGTAAAAACAGTCCGCTATCCTGGATGCTGAGGCTGAGAAGCAGGCGGCGATCCTTCATGCGGAGGCTCAGAAGGAGCGTATGATCAAAGAGGCTGAAGGACAGGCACAGGCAGTCCTTAAAGTACAGCAGGCAACTGCAGAAGGACTTCGTATGATCAAGGAAGCAGGAGCAGATGAATCTGTTCTTACTCTGAAGAGCCTGGAGGCTCTTACAAAGGTTGCTGACGGCAAGGCAACGAAGATCATCATTCCGTCCGAGATACAGGGCATCGCAGGCTGGCAACATCCCTGAAGGAAATCATGACAGATAAACCGGCAGAGCAGAAATAAATCTGTAGCATGAGGAGGACATATTATGAATCTTAAAGGAAGAAATTTCCTGACACTGAAAGACTTTACACCGGAAGAGATCACTTACATGATCGACCTTGCAGCAGATCTGAAGGCAAAGAAAAAAGCAGGAGAGCTTCATGAGTATTACAGAGGTAAGAATATTGCCTGATCTTTGAAAAAACAAGCACAAGAACACGCTGTTCCTTCGAAGTGGCAGCTCATGATCTGGGAATGGGTTCTACCTATCTGGATCCCACAGGCTCCCAGATCGGAAAGAAGGAGAGCATCGCAGATACTGCAAGAGTTCTCGGAAGAATGTATGAGGGAATCGAGTACCGTGGCTTCGGTCAGGATATTGTTGAGGAGCTTGCAAAACATGCAGGCGTTCCGGTATGGAACGGTCTGACAAATGAGTATCATCCGACGCAGATGCTTGCTGATATGCTGACAGTACGTGAGCATTTCGGCAAACTGAAAGGTCTGAAACTTGTATACATGGGTGACGCCCGCTACAACATGGGTAACTCCCTTATGGTCGTATGCTCCAAACTTGGCCTTGATTTTGTAGCCTGCACCAACAAGAAATACTTCCCTAATGATGAGCTTGTAGCACAGTGCCAGCAGTGCAGAAGAGGCAGGTTCCACCATCACTCTTACAGAGGATGTAGAGGCAGGAACCAAGGACGCGGACATCATCTACACAGATGTATGGGTATCTATGGGCGAGCCTGACGAAGTATGGACAGAGCGTATCCACGACCTGACACCATATAAAGTTACCAAACACGTAATGGAGAACGCCGGTGAGAAGGCAATCTTCCTTCACTGCCTGCCAGCATTCCATGATCTTAAGACAAAGATCGGAAAAGAGATGGGCGAGCGTTTCAACCTTACAGACATGGAGGTTACAGACGAGGTATTCGAGTCTCCGCAGTCCAAGGTATTTGACGAAGCAGAGAACCGTATGCATACCATCAAGGCTGTGATCGTTGCTACATTAGGAGAGCCGGAGAAATAATGGCAGAGTTATTTAATGAAGAAATAATTTCACAGGCAACACATACAAAATGGGCGGGCAAAACCGTCCATTTTGCAAGAGAAACAGATTCCACCAACCTCTGGGGAAAACGTGCCTGGAGGGAAGAAGGCGCAGGACATGGAGAGCTGTTTGTGGCAGAATATCAGTCCGCAGGCGCGGACGTTTTACAAGACGATGGAGTGCGCCGCCGGACAGTGCCATTACTATGAGTATCCTTATCTGCCCGGAATTTTCTCCGCAGAAGGCGCCGATGCTGACACTTGTTATGGGACTTTCAGTTGCACAGGCAGTAGCAGAGCTCGGACTTGATGTATGGATCAAATGGCCTAACGATGTAGTTGTTTCCCGCAAAAAGATCTGCGGTATCATTAAACCGAAAATGACCATGAAGCAGGATAAGATCGGCTGTGCAGGTTATCGGAGTTCGGGATTAACGTAAAATATGGAAAAGCTTCCCGGAAGAAATTGGCAGATAAGGCTACCCTCTCTGTATCTGGGAAAAGCGGACATCCCTTTGAACCGGGCACAGGTAGTCGGACTTGTGATTGAAGCATTTTGAGGAAAATTATGAGAGATTTGTAAC
>ENA-OQDD01000568-OQDD01000568.1-human-gut-metagenome-genome-assembly--contig:-NODE-568-length-14637-cov-1.787939_pt1 | contig 14637 bp, 20 predicted proteins | sample MGYA00242507_ERZ504598 | MGnify/ENA primary metagenome ERZ504598 (study PRJEB26092, sample SAMD00036318) | human gut metagenome | host: Homo sapiens | study: EMG produced TPA metagenomics assembly of... | reverse complement strand
CGCAAAAGGAGCTATTTGGACATTGTTTTCTAAAATAGAAGCTTTAATGGTTTGAAGTGAATCCTGTTTTTGTATTAACAATCGGAAGAAATTAATTTCATTTAAATATGCGGCTTCGGCCTGATTGATACTTTTTAAATTCTCTTCTAATTCCATTTTTATCATTTGCATACTTTTATTTATCTGCTTCTCTTGTGAGGCACTGTTTATAAAATCAGTTCCGGCAAGAGTGATAAATACTCCGGCAGTGACAATTGATAATTCGCGGAAATAATTTCCCAACTTCCAGTTTTGAAGTTTTCTCTTTTAGATTTGTCTTTTTCATATTCTGCTTTTGTTTGTGGTTCGAGAAACAAATAGATAATTTGTATTGTAAAGCAATGGAATGCTGGCAGAAAGGGAGAGGTAAAAACATAAAAAAAGTCTGTTGTGCTTTCGCACGGCAGACTTTCAATTCTCTCTAGAGTTCGTACTGAATTATTCAGCCTTAGTAGAGTCACAGCAAGCAGCTGTAGAGTCACAAGCAGCTGAATCTGCTACAACTTCTTCTACAACAGCAGCTTCTTCTACTACTGCAACTGAATCAGTTGCTTCTGCGTTGTTGTTAGCAGCTTTGTTTCCGCAAGATGCGAAAGAAACAGCTGCGAAGGCTACGAACAAAAATACTAATTTTTTCATTTTCTTTGCTTTTTAAATCTGTAATACTAATGTTGCTTTCTTAAAACGATGCAAAGGTATACACTTTTTTAATACGTTGTACCAAAAAGAACAACTTTTTTTCTAATTTTTTTATGTTATACAACCTATTTTGCTGATTAGTAGCATGTTTTACAACATATTTATTCTTCGGTAATACTGTTATATAAGAATCGCTTGATGCTTTTTTTGGGAGTTTTTTCGAACTCTGTGGGATAAAGTTGTATTTTACTCACTTGTTCATAGTTTCCTACCAGTTTATTCAGATTCTTCAAGTTTTCATCCATTACTGTTTTTAGGTTTTCGGGGGTATTGAGTCCCAGACTGTCCAGACTTCATAATCAGGATATACTAAGCTACCAGTTTCTCGTTGCGCTCTATGATTAAACTTCTAGAACGAATGGCATATTATTTAGCTTGGATTCTATCTCTTCAGGAAAATATTCTGTCCATTAGAACTCAAGATCATGGTTTTACTACGGCCTCTTATATAAATGAATCCGTTAGCATCTATTGTACCTAAATCGCCTGTTTTCAACCAACCATCTTCAGTAAATACCTCACGGGTAGCTTCTTCATTCTTATAATAACCTTTCATTACGTTTTCACCACATACCTGTATTTCTCCGGTTATGTTATAAGGATCATCCGAGTCGATACGGACTTTCATGATATCCAGTATCTTTCCGGCAGAACCAGGTATAAATTCATTCCATGGAGCATAACTGATCAGTGGGGCGCATTCGGTCATGCCGTAACCGATGGTGAACGGAAATTTTATTTTGTGGAAAAAATCGGTGACTTCCGGATTCATGGCAGCTCCACCGATAATGACTTCTTTAAAACGTCCGCCTAATGCGTCAATCAGTTTTTTGCGAATCTGTGCATAAATCTGGTTGTCTAGTAAAGGTATGTTAAGCGCCCATTTCATGCTGCGTTTGTTGATGAGCGGCTGAATTACATTCTTATAAATTTTTTCTATAACTAATGGTACTGTAATAATAAGGTTGGGTTTTACTTCCTCAAAAGCTTTCATCAATATTTTGGGAGAAGGTGTCTTGCCTAATAAGGTGACATGTGTGCCGACAGCAGTAGCGGTTAGAAATCAAAGCACATCCGTATGCATGGGCCAAGGGAAGGAAGGAAAGTACCTTTTCTCCTTTCTTTAAAAGTTCTGTACGGATACCGAAGGTAACGTTTCCTGCCAGATTATTGCCCGTAATCATTACTCCCTTACTGAATCCGGTAGTTCCTGAGGTATAATTCAGTAACATGACCTTCTCATTGGAGAGTTCTGTATAATTGATATTTTCCTTATAGAAGCCTTTGGGGAAATTCTTTTTCATTGCTGCATCCATATTTTTCATGAATTTTTGGACAGTTTCACCGTCACGTTGATGCAGGCATCTGAAATCTGTTAGAGAAAATACAGCGCGTAATCCACTTAATGCTTCTTCTTCCAAATTTTCCCAAATATTATCGCTGGTAAACAGGAATGTGGATTCGGAATGATTTACAATATGATGGACATCATTCGGCTTGAAGTCTTGTAGAATAGGAACTACAATAGCTCCGTATGTAACAGTTGCCAAATAAGCGATACACCAACGGGAAGTATTCTTACCTATAATAGATATTTTATCACCACGGCGCAGGCTGCAATATTGGAATAACAAGTGTATCTTAGCTATTTCTTCCGCTACTTGTCCGTATGTAAACGTGGTATCTTCACCATAATCTGTGTAACAGGGAAGATCCCAGTTTTCTTTGAAGCTATTCTCATATAGCTTGATAAAGTTTTCTTTTATCATTGCACAATTTTTGATGTAATGTGCAAAATAAGCATAATTATTGGTATTCTAAAAAATTTAAGCAGAATAATATGTACCTTTGCTCGCTAATTAGATAAAAAGGTATGATTGATACGACAATTTTCCAGGATAAAACGGCTGTTTATTATACATTAGGCTGCAAATTAAACTTTTCAGAAACTTCAACCATCGGTAAAACACTGAAAGAAGCAGGTATACGTACAGCACGTAAGGGTGAGAAAGCTGATATTTGTGTTATTAATACTTGCTCTGTAACCGAGGTTGCGGATAAGAAATGCCGTCAGGCATCCATCGTTTGGTTAAACAGCATCCGGGTGCCTATGTAGTAGTGACGGGATGTTATGCCCAGTTAAAACCTGACCAGGTGGCTAATATAGAAGGGGTGGATGTTGTTTTAGGAGCTGAACAAAAGGGAGAGTTGATGAATTATCTCGGAAATTTGGAAAAGCATCCTCAAGGTGAGGCGATTACGACAGCTGCAAAAGACATACGTAGTTTTTCACCTTCGTGTTCTAGGGGTGACCGCACTCGTTATTTTCTGAAAGTGCAGGATGGTTGCGATTATTTCTGTTCTTATTGTACAATTCCGTTTGCTCGTGGGCGTAGCCGGAACGGACGTATTGAAGAGATTGTGGAACAGGCGCGGCAGGCCGCAGCTGAAGGAGGGAAGGAAATTGTAATTACCGGGGTGAATATTGGAGACTTCGGGAAGACAACCGGTGAAAGTTTCTTTGATCTGGTAAAGGCTTTAGATCAGGTGGCAGGGATTGAACGTTATCGTATCTCGTCTATTGAACCAACTTGCTGACGGATGAAATAATAGAATATGTGTCACGTTCACGTGCATTCATGCCGCATTTTCATATTCCTTTGCAGTCGGGAAGCGATGATGTGTTGAAATTGATGAGACGTCGATATGATACTGCATTGTTTGCTTCCAAGATACGCAAAATTAAGGAAATCATGCCGGATGCGTTTATTGGCGTGGATGTAATTGTGGGAACACGTGGTGAAACAGAGGAATATTTTGAAGATGCTTATCGTTTTATTGAAGGGCTTGATGTGACGCAGTTACATGTTTTCAGTTATTCGGAACGTCCCGGTACGCAGGCCTTGAAAATAGAGTATGTGGTGAGTCCTGAGGAGAAGCATCGCCGTAGCCAGAGATTGTTGGCTTTATCTGATGCGAAGACAAAGGCGTTCTATACCTCTCATATAGGAAGGGAAGCTTGGGTATTAATGGAAAAATCTAAGGCTGGAACTCCTATGCATGGATTTACTGATAATTACATCCGGGTGGAGATGGATCACGATGATCAATTGGATAATCAGTTGATTCGTGTAAGAATGGGAGGCTTTAATGAAGAGGGTACAGCGTTGAAGGGTGTTTTAGTCTGAATTATTCCATACATTTGGTATTAGTCTGAAAAGAAATGAAAAGGGTGTCTGTTGTTATATTGAATTGGAATGGGGTGGATATGCTCCGTAAGTTTATACCTTCTGTTATGGATAATTCAGTAGGAGAGGGGATTGAAATATGTGTGGCTGATAATGCGTCCTCTGATGGGTCGCTTGAAATGCTTCGTTCTGAATTTCCTGTAGTCCGTTTGATTGAGCTGGATCAGAATTATGGTTTTGCCGAAGGATATAACCGGGCTTTGGAGCAAGTTGATGCAGAATATGTAGTTTTACTGAATAGTGATGTGGAGGTTACTCCGCATTGGTTGGAACCTTTGCTGGATTATATGGACACCCATTCCGGAACAGTTGCCTGCCAACCTAAATTATTAAGTTGGCATAATAAGGAATATTTTGAATATGCCGGAGCGTCGGGGGGATTTATCGACCGGTATGGATATCCTTTTTGCAGAGGACGTATTTTTGATGTTGTTGAGAAGGATTGCGGACAATATGATACGGTAACGGAGGTGATGTGGGTTACAGGAGCTGCTCTTTTTATCCGGTTGGCTGATTATCGTGAAGTTGGAGGTTTGGATGGTCATTTTTTTGCCCACATGGAAGAAATTGACCTGTGCTGGCGTTTGCGCAGTAGGGGAAAAAAGCTTGTCTGTATTCCGCAAAGTGTGGTATATCATGTAGGAGGGGCTACGTTGAAAAAAGAGAATCCGAGAAAGACTTTTTTGAATTTCAGAAATAATCTGTTGATGCTTTATAAGAATTTGCCGGATAAGGAATTGGAACATGTACTTTTTATACGTGGTATACTGGATAGAGTGGCTGCCCTTGTTTTTTATCTGAAAAAGGATAGAGCGAATGCGCGTGCTGTAATGCAGGCGCGGAGAGAATTTGAGGATATAAGATATTCTTTTGCCGCTTCTCGTATAGAAAATATGATGAAGTCTACAGATGAGATAATTCCGGAACGGACTCATTTTAGCATTGTTATGAAATATTATTTGTTGGGCAAAAAACATTTTTCCCAGTTGAAACTTTTTTAAATTGCTTCTCTTTATATTTCTTTTTATAGCATTATTCCTGTATCTTTGTTTGATGAAATTTGATCAAAAAAGAAAAGGAGCTGTAAAATGAATGTTCATGAGGTAAAATCTATTGAAACAAAGTCTATTCTGTCACGTTTGAAAAGTAAAGATAATTATTGGGGAATTGCTTATAACATGAACTTGTATAGAGGGTGCCAACATGGTTGCATTTATTGTGATACACGTAGTTCTTGCTATGGTGTTGGTGATATTTCTCATATCTCTGTAAAGAAGAATGCTTTGGAATTACTGGATCATGAACTGGGAACGAAACGTGGAAAAGCAACCATTGGCACAGGTTCAATGAATGATCCTTATATGCCGTTGGAAAAACAGATGAAGCTGACTGGAGGTGCGTTGGAAATTATTGCCAAACATCGTTTTCCTGTTCATGTGATAACAAAGAGTAGTCTTGTGACTCGTGATGCCGATGTATTGCAGGATATAGGCGCACTTATGCTGCCGTTAGTTTTACTATCACTACAGCGGATGACGAGATGGCGCGCAAACTGGAGCCTAATGCACCGGCATCTTCCGAGCGTTTTAAGGCGATGAAGATATTGTCCGATCGGGGTATATATACAGGAGTGGCATTGATGCCTGTTTTGCCTTTTATAAACGATTCTATAGAAGATATTGAGGAAATAGTAGAGAAGGCTGCCGAAGCAGGAGCGTCCTATGTGCTTCCTTTGTTCGGGGTAACTTTAAGACGGGGCTCCCGTGATTATTTTTATGATAAGGTAGAGCGGATTTTTCCAAAGATGGCCAAGCGATATCAAACTTATTTTGAAGACCGTTCTGAATGCATTTCTCCTAATGCTCCCTATTTGAATGAGGTTTTTTATCGCAGAATAGAAACATTAGGAATCAGTGCTACCATGAAATTTTATCATTCTGAAGGAAGAAAACAACTTCTTTATTTTAATAAGTAGGGTCATGAACATGGTCTGTATATTCATTATTATTGGTTTGTGTTGTTATTTGCACGATAGCATATTTACGTTTTTAAGAGGAGGGCATGTAATAGGGTGAACTTAATTAAATGACTGGATGTTTGTCAGATAATTTTTTTTCATCGTGTATAATGTACTTCTACTCCAACATTTCTGCAATCACTGCCCATAGGCGGATTTTCTTTTGACAACCGGATGATTATTTCCTGAATAGTTGGAAAATCATTAAACAGTCTTTGCCCTATGCGTTCACAGACATGCTCTAAAAGTTTGGATGGAGTTTCATCTCTTTTTTGACGACTGCATATATATCAGCATAACTTACGGTGCCTTTCAGTTCGTCAGTTTGTGCTGCATGGGTGAAATCGGTTCTTAGTCTTAAATCAATTATAAAATTAGCTCCTACTATTGTTTCTTGTGGATCGACTCCGTGGTGAGCGAAAAACCTGGCACCTTCCAGATAAATATACATAGATGTTGCTTTCATATTTTTTCAGTTTGAGAAACAAAAGTAGAACTTCGCTTCATATCTCAAAATTAAAAATCATTGTTCTTGTTTTCTTTTTTATCTGTTTTATTGGTCTATTTTATAGTATTAACACGAAATAAAGTTGATGGCATGGGTGTTTTCATTAATTTTGCATAATATGGAAAGAAGAATTCGTAAATTAATAAGGGTAAGTGCCATTACAGTGGGAGCCTTGCTGCTTACTGGGTTTGTGGTAGTGGCTTTTGTGATTAACTATGTATTTACACCAGATAAATTAACTCCGATAGTGTTGAATGTTGCTAATCGTTCACTGGATGCTGATTTGAAGGTAGAAAGTGTAGAATTGACTTTCTTTTCTACCTTTCCTCAATTTGGGTTAAAAGTTGACGAAGGTTTCTTGGTTTCTAAAGTATTGAATGATAGTCTTCCACAAAAGACCGATTCTTTATTGGCGTTTAAAGAATGTGTGTTGATAGTGAATCCTTTGGATTATTTTTTGAAAAATAAGATCAGTGTCTATAATTTGTCTTTGAAAAATGTTGCTGTTTATGCTTATCGAAATAAAACAGGTAAGGCGAATTGGGAGATAGTGAAAACTTCTTCGGATACATTGGCTGTGGAAAAAGATACAATTTCACAAAATAAATTTGATAGCGAGATAGATATCCGTCAGGTTGAGCTAGAACATGCCAATTTGATTTTTGATGATCGTAATACAGAGGTTTATTCACGTATAGATGATGTTGATTTGCGCCTAAAGCTGGCGTTGACAAAAGGAGTTTCTTCATTGGGAGTAGAATTTGAAAATAAAAATATTCTTTTTTGGCAGCAAGGTGAATTATTGATTAATAAAGTAGCGGCTTCCTTGCAGACTGATATTGAGATAGACAGGTCTACGGCATTGTGGACATTGAAAAATACAGGATTGACTATAAATGGTATCCGGCTGGATGTAAACGGTGAATTAAAACGTGATACAGTTACCAAGATGGTGGGTGTGAACTTGAAATATGGACTACATGCACCTTCCATGGAAACAGTCATGAATATGATTCCCGAGGCTTATGTGAAACGTGGACAAATTTCGGCAAAAGGTGAGGTTAAGGTTGATGGAACATTGGAAGGTAATTATGGAAACAAACAGCTTCCGGCGGTATCATTGAATATAAAGATTAATGATGCATCCGCCCGATATGAAGGACTTCCTTATGGTATTGATAATTTTACGGCTGATTTTGAATCGTATATTGATTTGATGCGTCGCAATCCTTCATTTTTGAACTTGAAAATTCTTCATTTTGAGGGAGCACATACCAAGATTCTAGCAGATGCCAAAGTGGAGGATTTATTGATAGATCCACTTATAACACTTCATACTGAATCTACAGTTGACTTGGATGCTTTAGCTAAAACTTTCCCTTTGCAGGAAAATGTAACCATCCGTGGTAAATTAGATGCGGGTTTAAATTTAAAATGTCGTCTTTCTTCTTTGAAAAAGCAGGATATTGGACGTATCAGGTTAGGGGAAGATTGGCTTTAAAGGATTTTGAGTTAAAAGACACTGCTAAAGATTTTAATTTTTTAGGTAATGCCGATTTAAAATTCAGTGATAGTGAAACTTTGCAGGCTGAATTGGATATCAGAGAAATAATATTGAATAGTAGGAAATTTGTTTCAGAGATAGATCGGATGAAAGCGAAGGTTGTTTCAACCAATCCTCAAGATACCACAAAGATTGTCACTTTGCAATGTGAATTGGAAATGAATAAATTGCGTGCGAATATAGGAGATTCGCTTAAAATATATAGTGGCAAGACTACTGGAACTGGCGAACTTGCTCCGAAGGAACAAAATTCGGCAATGCCGATGATTAGCTTTTCCATGCGTACGGATTCTCTTTTCTTTAATGCCAATGAAACGAAGTTGGCGTTAGGCGTGGCAGGTATTAAGGCGAAATTGGAAAAGAAAAATGATTCGTTATGGATACCTCGGGGAATTGTTGGTTTTGATAGGTTGTTGGTACATACTCCTGAATTTGGTTTACCTTTACGAGTACGTAAGACAGCTGTAACAGTAGATGGTCCGAAAATAACATTAAGAAATGCCTCTTTGAAAATAGGGCATTCAGATATGGTTGCTACCGGTGAGGTAATGGGATTATATCGTGCGATGACTAAAAATGAAACTTTAAAAGCGCGTTTAGCAATCTCTTCTGAGATGATTGATTGTAATCAATTGATAAATTCATTCTCTTTATCTGAAGATTCAGTATCTGTGGCGGTGACAGACACAGTGTCTCCAACAGAAATGAAGCTGTTTGTGTTACCGGGTAATTTGGATTTTGAATTACAGACAGATTTGAAAAAAGTAGTGTTTGAAAAGGTTGGAATTTGAAGATGTGTGTGGAAAGGTAGATTTGAAAAATCGTACATTATATTTAAGAAATTTGGAAATGCGTGCATTGGATGCTGATATGAAGGCGGTTATGGTATATCGTGCGGATTCAGTCAGAGGAGGATATACAGGCTTTGACTTTAAAATTAGGGATATAAATATAGCTAAGCTGGTAGATTTTATACCTTCAATGGATACCATTGTACCTATGCTGAGATCTTTTGAAGGAAGGGTTCAGTTTGATGTGGCTGCAGAGGCACGTCTGGATTCAAATATGAATATTCGTATACCTACTTTGCGTTCGGCCATGTATATAAAAGGGGACAGTTTGGTGTTGATGGATGGTGAGACCTTTGCCGAAATTTCAAAGATGTTGATGTTTAAAAATAAAAAGAAGAATGTATTTGATAGTATTTCGGTTAATGTAGTTGTTAATGACGGTAGTGTTCTTGTTTATCCATTTCAAGTGTCTATAGATCGTTATAAAGCTGCTATAGGGGGAGAGCAAGGACTGGATATGAATTTTAAATATCATATATCCATTTTGAAATCGCCTTTGCCTTTTAAGGCTGGAGTGAATATTTCCGGTAATCTGGATAAGATGAAATACGTGTAGGTAAAGCCAAATATAAAGATGATGTGACTCCTGCTGCCATTCATAAAGTAGATAGTACGCGTATGGATTTAGGAAGGCGTATTGTGGAACGGTTTCATCGTATTGTAGGGGTAAGATAGAAAAGGGATTTATTTTGTTTATATAAAAAAGCTCCTTCACGAAAGTCATGAAGGAGCTTTTCCTTTGTGTTGTTACATTATATAATAAACCATTATCCACATCTCGATGTGCCACAAGTCTTGCAGATCAAGCATCCTTCTTGATATACGAGAGTTTCATTTCCGCAATTGGGACATTTTTGTCCTTCGGCACTAGTACCATCTGTTACATATTTTTTCAGTGCTCGTTCTACACCATTTTTCCATGTGTTAATGTTTTCACTGTCAAGTTGCAGAGAATCTACCAGTTGATAACACGATCAATAGGCATTCTCCAACGAAGTACACCCGAAATCAATTTAGCATAGTTCCAATATTCTTTGTTGAACTTTTCAGACAAACCTTCAATGGTTGTTTTGTATCCACGTTTGTTTTCAAACTGGAAATCATATCGTTTGTTGCCTTCTTCATCAATGTTTTTGATGATGCGTCCGGTAGTGACCGATTTGGGCAATGAAATACCTTCTTCATCATCTTGCAGACCGGTAAAGATTTCGTATGGATGTCCATCCAACAAGCCTACAAATGCAACCCATTTTTCTTTGTTGTTTTGGAAACGTACTACTTCCGCTTCCAGTACTTTGGGGCGCACTTCTACTACCGTAGGTGGTTTGCAAGGGGGAAGTTCTTCTTTTTTGTCTTTCTTGTCCTTTTTGGTAGAAAGTAAAACTCCGGAGCGGGAGCCATCACGATAAACGGTACATCCTTTGCATCCTGAACGCCATGCCTCTACATACAAGCGGTTTACCAATGCTTCATCTACGTCATTGGGCAAATTGATAGTTACGCTGATTGAATGGTCAACCCATTTTTGGATGCGTCCTTGCATTTTACTTTCATTCAGCCAGTCTACATCATTGATGTGGCTTTATAATAAGGTGACTTTTCTACCAATTGTCAATTTCTTCTTGTGTATAACGCTTGGTGGGATCGTAACCGTTTACTGTCATCCATTCCACAAATTTATGGTGGAATACAATATATTCCTCAAATGCATCTCCTGTTTCATCTACAAAATCTACGTGTGTCTGAGGATCATTCGGATTGACTTTTCTTCTACGTTTATACACCGGCATAAACACCGGCTCTATGCCGGAAGTAGTTTGGGTCATTAGGCTGGTAGTTCCGGTGGGAGCTATGGTCAGGCAGGCGATATTACGTCGTCCGTATTTTTTCATCTCCTCATATAATTCTGGATCAGCTTCTTTTAAGCGGTTGATGAACGGATTGTTTTTTTCTCGTTCACTGTCATAGATAGCGAATGCTCCACGTTCTTTTGCCATGTTAACAGATGAACGATAGGCTTCCAGAGCGATTGTTTTATGTACTTGTTCAGAAAACTCTGTTGCTTCTTCTGTTCCGTAGCGTAACCCCATAGCGGCAAGCATATCCCCTTCAGCTGTGATACCTACGCCTGTACGTCTTCCCTGTCCGCTCTTTTTATAAATTTTTTCCCATAAATGTTTCTCTGCTTCTTTTACTTCCTCACTTTCGGGATCGGAATCGATTTTAGCTATGATTTTCTCGATTTTTCCAATTCCAAGTCAATGATGTCATCCATAATGCGCTGGGCCAATGCCACATGCTTTTGAATAAGTCGAAATCAAAGTAAGCCTCCTTTGTATAAGGGTTTACTACGTATGAGTATAAGTTGATAGCTAATAAGCGACAAGAATCGTAGGGACACAGGGGTATTTCACCACAAGGATTGGTAGAAACAGTACGATATCCTAAATCGGCATAACAGTCTGGTACGGATTCACGGATGATGGTGTCCCAAAATAATACACCGGGTTCAGCAGACTTCCATGCGTTATGGACAATCTTTTTCCATAACGCAGATGCATCAATGTCTTTCGTGAAAACAGGTTGATCGGAATCTACCGGGTATTGTTGTTTGTAAGGAGTGCCATTTACAGCTGCCTGCATAAATGCATCATCTAGTTTCACGGATACATTAGCACCGGTTACTTTGCCTTCGGTCATTTTGGCATCAATAAATGCTTCTGAATCTGGATGCTTGATGGATACGCTTAACATTAAAGCACCACGACGTCCGTCTTGCGCTACTTCACGTGTTGAATTGGAATAACGTTCCATGAAGGGCACCAGTCCGGTGGAAGTCAGTGCTGAATTTTTAACCGGAGAACCTTTTGGTCGTATATGAGATAAATCATGTCCTACGCCACCACGACGTTTCATTAATTGTACTTGTTCCTCATCAATGCGGATTATACCTCCGTATGAGTCGGCTGCTCCATCAATTCCAATGACAAAGCAGTTTGATAAGGAAGCCACTTGAAAGTCGTTCCCGATACCTGTCATAGGGCTACCTTGCGGAACAATGTATTTAAAGTGATCCAATAATTCGTAAAGCTGCTGTGCGTTTAACCCGTTCTTATATTTAGCTTCAATGCGGCTACTTCATTTGCAATGCGCCAATGCATATCTTCGGGAGACTTTTCGAAAATGTTCCCGAAAGAATCTTTTACTGCATATTTGTTTACCCAAACCCTTGCAGCAAGTTCATCACCTTTGAAGTATTGTAAAGATGCTTCAAAAGCTTCGTCATAGGTGTACGTTTGTCTTTCCACTTTTATTTTTAGATTTACTGTAATATCAATAAGTTGTTTTAGTGTAGAAGTTACAACTCATTATAATAAAAGTTTCGGCAAAGCTATATATGTTTTTCAATTAACAAAATAAAAGCAGATAAGTTTTCAACAAATTGAAGTTATCCAAGAATATTTGTTAATTTATTGATTATCAAAAGATATATATGCTTGCTTATTTGTAGAAGTTTTCTGTTTTGAAAATTTTGATGGAGGGGATGAGTGATTGACTAGTTGAAAAGGCCAGATTCTTAGCATATAATATTTTGCAAAAAATGCATTATTACTCTTTTCTTTTTTTATCTTTGCAAGAAAAATATATATGGAATCGATAAATAATAGACGGACGATCCGTAAATATAAGCAGGAAGATATTTCTGCTTCTTTGTTAAATGATTTGCTTGAAAAGGCGTTCCGTGCTTCTACAATGGGTAATATGCAATTATATAGTGTGATTGTGACTCGTGACAAGCAGATGAAAGAGAGATTGGCACCTGCCCATTTTAATCAACCGATGGTAACAGGTGCTCCGGTTGTACTGACTTTTTGTGCGGATTTTAACCGTTTTAGTAAATGGTGCAGAGAGCGTAAGGCGGTACCGGGTTATGACAATCCCATTTCTTTTTTGAATGCTTGCTACGGATGCATTGCTTGTGACTCAGAACTTTTGTACATTGGCTGAGGAAAATGGATTAGGTATTTGTTTTTTGGGAACAACGATTTATAATCCTGATCAAATTATTGATATCCTTCAGTTGCCGGAATTGGTTATGCCGGTGGCTACTATTACAGTAGGATATCCGGATGAATGCCCTCCACAAGTCGATCGTCTTCCTATAGAGGGTATTTTGCATGAAGAATTGTATCATGATTATACCAAAGAGGATATTGATCGTATTTATAGATATAAAGAGTCACTTCCGGAAAATCATCAGTTATTAAAGAAAATCATAAGGAAACACTGGCTCAGGTATTTACTGAGGTCAGATACAAGAAGTCGGATAATGAATGTATGTCTGTAACTTTGAAAGAAACCTTGAAGAAACAGGGTTTTGAGAAGTGAATTGCCGGGAACTATCAATCTTAAAACAGAGGTGCGCAGAGGGAAATAAAGAAAATGCCCTTTGCGCACCTCTGTGGTTTTATTCTATTTCCTTTTGAGAGAAGCTTCAATTTCCTCAATATCCGCTTTAAATGCTTTGTCAACCTCTACTTGGTCTTTTACTATTTTGCAAGCGTGCAATACGGTTGCATGATCTTTATTACCTATTAATTTACCAATTTTGGAAGAAGAGGAGTCTGTATGTTTTTTGGCCAGATACATAGCTACCTGACGTACTTGTACCACTTCTCTTTTTCTTGTTTTAGTATGGATGGCAGATTCTTCTATCTCGTAATGGCTGCATACTTCTGTATGATATCTTCTACTGTGACAGGCTTGCTCTCACAACAGCGTACAGCTTTTCGTACAATTCTTTCAGCCAAATCCAAATCGACATCACGCTTGAAAATAATGGATTGTGCCAAAAGTGAATTAATGATGCCCTCTAATTCACGTACACTTTCATTTACGTTTTCAGCAATATAATTAATTACTGTTTCCGGTATATTCAAACCGTCACGACGTATTTTATTACGTAAGATATTCTTTCTCAATTCTACGTCCGGCTTTTCCAATTCGGCCACTAAGCCCCATTTAAAGCGGGTCAGAAGGCGTTCTTCCATACCTTGTAGCATTACCGGCGCACGGTCAGAAGTCAGAATAAGTTGCTTACCGTTCTGGTGCAGATGGTTAAAGATGTGGAAGAATGTGTTCTGGGTTTTGGTTACTCCGGCGTTCTTGAATATCATCAATAATCAAAACGTCTATGGTTTGATAAAAACTAATGAAATCATTGAAATGATTGGTACGAACAGAGTCAGTGTATTGCACCTGAAACAGATGTGCTGATACGTACAATACTCTTTTTTCAGGATATAATTCCTTGATACGAGTACCAATAGCATTAGTCAAGTGAGTTTTACCCACGCCGGACGGTCCATACAAAAACAAAGGATTGAATGTTTTTGCCGGATTTTAGCTACAGTTTCCCCTACCGTACGTGAGAACTCATTACTATTTCCTTTTATGAAATTCTCAAAGTTGTAATTTGGATTCAAATGTGGGTCTAAATCCTGCGGAGCCGGTGCCTGCATTGGATTAGGTGCCTTGTTACCATCTCGTATAACTGTTTGTGTGGGTAGTGCTGAAGAGCGTTTGCTTCCTCCATGTTTACAGTTATATGGTTGGTTTTATCGGTCAAGATACAATACATAAGCTGCGTTCCCTCCCCAATTTCTTTATATAGGGCAGCGCGCAGCAAGTCCACAAACTTTTCTTCTAAA
>ENA-OQDD01000567-OQDD01000567.1-human-gut-metagenome-genome-assembly--contig:-NODE-567-length-14637-cov-1.819021_pt1 | contig 14637 bp, 14 predicted proteins | sample MGYA00242507_ERZ504598 | MGnify/ENA primary metagenome ERZ504598 (study PRJEB26092, sample SAMD00036318) | human gut metagenome | host: Homo sapiens | study: EMG produced TPA metagenomics assembly of... | reverse complement strand
TACTTCTTCACACGATCAATAAGTGTGTGTGTACGTTTCAAATCGAACCAACGGTCCCCCTCACCTAAAAATTCCAAACAACGTTCATCAAGGATAGTCTCCATAGTAACAGTACCGCTAATAGAGTTATCCTTACCGGAAATAGCACGTTGAGCACGCAGATAGTTCAGTGTGTTTAATGCTCACCATTTTGCCCCAATTCCATCTGACACTCCGCTTTGATAAGATACATTTCCGCCAAGCGAATCAACATAATATCACGTTCTGAAGTACTAGGAGTAATCAACGAATTTGCAGAATAACCAGGACAATTTTCTTCATATTTTTTTATAGAAACAAAGAGCTGATCGCCAGCGAACTGACTAGAGTTATAACGATCATCGTTATAAACAGATGACACTGGGGTGATAATACCAGTAGTCGGTACAGCCGTAGCAGGATCGTTTGTAGTGTATAGAGGCAAATCCCCTCCTGTACGAGTATATACACGATAGCGATTCTTACCACGAGCAATAGCAACCTGACCTTCGGGCGAATTAGCATCAGCATTAATAAAGTAAATAGCCGTATCCTTCATCAATGGATAGTTCTTAGAAACCAGTCCGGGAGCAATATCATAGTGATCGCGAATAGTAGCCTCATAACGTTGGTCGGTATCTTTCACTTTGCAGAAAAGATTCCAAGAATAAGGAGTTAGCAAATAATTACGAAAGCCACGGCTGTAACGAGAATAATAAGAATTAATCACCACACCTTGCAGTTGTTGATTGGGTTTAGTAGCACGTACAAACACATCGCTCAAATCTGAACCAGAGTTATTCCATAAACCAACAAACACCAGATGAAGTGCATTACCGCCTTTGTCACGATCCATCTGCTTGTTATATACTTTACCAGTAGAATATTGAATAGGCCCTGATTCTCAAAAGTCGTAACATTAGGTGTGTAGTGCATTCCAAAGATTGCCTCTTTATTGACTTTCAAATCCTCGTTAGTCATCAACCAAAGATCCGAAGTATTATCATAGAACTGGGCAAAGTTACTGTCAATTACTTTTTGAGCCTCTTGTTGCGCCAAAGCATAGAGATTCTTACCTTTATAAACATCATTAGTAATAATAGAGTTTTCGCCCATCCATGAAGCGGCGTAAAGCAAAACACGGGCTTTCAAAGCATGAGCAGCAACCGAAGATACCCGCATACTCTCTTTGTCATTATCATTGACTGTTAGGTTAGCAATAGAATTGTCCAAGTCTTCCAATATTTTACTATAAATAAATTCCTCAGGCATACGCACAGCCGTATTATACACTTCAGTAAAAGGAGTAGCATTGTAAGGCACAGGCCCCCAAGTATTTACTAATAAAAAATAATAGAAAGCTCTTAAGAATTGAGCTTCACCCAAATAAGTCTGTTTTTTAGCTTCACCAATAGCAGTGTTCAAAGGAACATATTTCAACGCCAAATTACATACATCAATACCACAGTAAAACGCCTCCCAATAAGAATCAAAATTTGTTTTTCCATCTTGTTCAGCTGTAAAAGTATAGTCACCTAAAGGTTTCATACCACAGTCAATGCCATAGAAGAGATCATCAGTACCTGAACCATTCATCGCCAAGGCAGCAGGCTTACCTGCCCAAAGGCGTAAAAAAGAATAAGCAGATCCCATCAAACCATCAATACCACTCACTGTAGCATATTCCAATTCAGCAGTAGCACCTGTTTTGTTCTCTTCTTCAAGAAAATCTGAACAAGAAGAAACACAGCATGCAAAAGCCAATGCCATTGCGGCGCTTTTCATATAATTAAATTTCATTGTTTTCATGATTATTTAAAATTCTATATTAACACCAAATACCAATTGCTTAGTTAACGGGAACGATATGTCACCGTCACGTTCAGGATCATAATTATCAACACTACTGAAAGTAAAGAAATTCTTCATTGAGCCATAAACTCGAAGATTACTCATTCCGATCTTAGAAATCCATGTCTTAGGTAAGTTATACGACAAAGTAATATCTTTAATCTTGATATACGATGATTCTCATAGAAGGTAGAAGCAGCATAAGTATTTTGTTTAGTCAAACCTGGAGTAGGGAAGCGGGCACCCTGGTTCTCTGGAGTCCAATAATCCAAGTCAGCCCAATTAGCGTTGTCGTAACGGAACTGTTGATACAATCCATATTCCATCCAACCACCTAAACGAGCATAAACCAAGAACGATAACGAAAAGTCTTTATAAGTCAACGTGTTATTCCAACCTAAAATACATTTGGGTGAACGGTCATACACCCGCTTGTCATCATCAGTAATCTTACCATCATCGTTACGGTCTACAATCTTCACGTCACCGGTAGTAGAATTAGCTTCGGGGAAGTCGAGCGTCTTGCCGGGATGAGAAGCCTCCCAGTCTGCTTTATATGTCTCGAATTCACCTACCCCCCAACAACCATCCGCCTCGTAATAATAGTAAATATTTAAAGGCTGTCCTACAATCTGACCAGTACGGCCATTGATATTCTTTTCTAAACCATTAGAAGTTCTACTATTTCATCCTTTGCTGTAGAAACCGACAAAGTAGTATCCCAATTAAAATTTTTTGTCCTCACAGGCACACCACCTATTTGAATCTCAAAACCTGTCCTTTGGTCTTACCAATGTTTGAAAGTACATGTGAATAAACTGATGACAAGGGCAAGCTCTGAGCATAAAGCAAGTCTTTAGTCTTATTGATATAAAAGTCCGCACTACCATAAATACGATTACCCCAAAAACCAAAGTCCACGCCAAAATTATATGAAGTAGTAGTTTCCCAAGTTAAATTCTCATTCCCCAAAGTAGTCGGGATACGACCAGTGGTCACACCTGAACCAAATTCATAATAAATTTGATTATCTGCATTTACCATAGGTAATGTCTGGTAAGCACTGATACCAGCATTACCTGTGCTACCCCAAGAAGCACGCAACTTCAAATTATCCAACCAATCACGGGTACTTTCCATAAAATTCTCATCACTCACCCGCCAAGCTACAGCTACTGAAGGGAAATAGCCCCACTTATGCCCCTTGGCCAGTACCGATGAACCATCAGCACGAAGTGAAGCTGCAAGCAAATATTTAGATTTATAGCTATAGTTTACACGACCAAAATAAGATTGCATGGTAGTCTTAGTATAAGAACTAGTATTAACTGGAGTCTTGATAAGACTTACATCATAAAATGAGCTTTTGTAGTAATGTTCAGCAGAAGCATAGCCCGAGACCTGACTGCTACGGGCCTCATTACGTTTAGTAGAACTACCTAACAACAGCGTCAAACTATGATCACTACCTCCGAAATCAGTTATATAATTTAAGGTGTTGTCCCAAGTATAATTAATATAATGATTTTGATCATTCGAAATATAGCTACCCTTAGCACTTTGCAATTCACTGACGCTCTGATAGTCACGATACAACCCCTCGTGTTGCTGTTGATAGTCAACATTGAACAAAGTCTTTAACGTCAACCCTTTAATGGGAGTGAGTTGCAAGTAACTGGTAGCAAACAAACGATTGGTCACAATATTATTATCGTAAGCCCCTTCCTGATCATCCAGTAACGGGTTGGCATGTGCTTCATAATAGGGAGAAGGGCGAAGAATAATATTACCATCAGCATCGTAAGGATGAGCAATAGTTGACATATAAAGCGAACGACCGAATACATTGCCACTGCGTTTGTCGTGGTTCTTATGAGTGTAGAGCATATCCATACCCACTTTTAAAATATCGTTCACCTTGTGGTCCACTGAAAGTTTACCATTATAACGGGCCAACTTATCATTTTTCAGCAGTCCCCCTTCCACCATAGCCCCATAGAAATATTGAAAGTAGTCTTTTCTGAGCCACCAGAAATAGAAAGATCATAGTTTTGAGTCAAACCATTTTCAGCAGCAAATTAGGCCAATCTGTATAGGAGCCTCATTATAAACATCCATTTCCGAATAAGGTAAACCGAAGTTTGGAGCAGTACCCAATACATCTTCCACCTTGGCATGATGAGTACCCCAACTACCGTCAGCAATATCATCTTTATAGTTCTTGGCATCTAGCAAACGCCGTACCTCGCGTTCACCGTACATGACTTTCGGAATATTGGTAGGTTCATTGACGGACACATAGGCATTCAAATTTACTTTCGTCTTTCCTGCTTTACCTCTTTTAGTTGAGATGATGATTACACCATTAGCCCCTTTAGTACCATAAATAGCTGTAGATGAAGCATCTTTCAGCACTTCCATAGATTCTATGTCTGAAGGGTTTATATCAATAGTCGAACCATATTCCACACCATCGACTAAAATAAGCGGAGAATTATCTGCGTTGATAGAACGATTACCACGTAAATTGATATTGATACCTGAACCGGCCTGACCACTGCTCTGCTGAATATCCAAGCCTGGCACTTTGGCCTGCATAGCCTGCATGGCATTACTAGAAGCTGTTTTCTGAATATCTCCAGCTTTTACAGATGAGACCGATCCTGTAAGGTCACGCTTCTTTACCACACCATATCCCACTACAACTACCTCGTCAAGCACCTCATTATCACTCTCCATTTTAATAGCAAACGCATGCTGACTACCTACTTTTATGTTCTGAGTCTTATATCCGATATACGAAATAACCAATGTAGCATTTGCGGGAACCTCCAATACAAACTTCCCATCCAATCCGTAACCGTCCCTGTAGTAGTTCCTTGAACCAAGACTGATACTCCAATCATAGGCTCACCTGTTTCATCAATAATGGTTCCGGTGACACTTTTCACCTGAGTAACAAGTTGAGTGCCAAAGTTCCTAACATCGGAAGAAACCTCAGCCATCATCGGTGCGACACTTATGGACATTGCGGCCGACAAGCTCCAAATAAGAAAAGAACGGCTGGCTTTACAACCGTATGCGCTTGCAAACAAACGCCTTGTTTTCTGAACATTTTCCATACTTTCCTGGGTTAACAAATAATCATTTTAGATTTAATAATTCTTTTTGTGTTCTCTTTAAGCGTGCTCCATAATCATAGTATCTTAAATCACACATTGCAAAAGTAGAAATATTTTCGGAAAACAAAAGTAATTTTGCACTTTTTCTTTATTTTATTTCGTTTGCTTTCATTTATAATAAACAACACGACCTAAAAACAAAAAAAACGATATAAAGTATTGGACATATGTGTTCTACACCCTTTAGTCAGACAAAGAATGAGGAGATATAGCACTTTCGTTTCCTTTCAACCAAGCTAAATTAAATTTATAATAGAAGCGGCTTGTTATCAAATGAATCATATTATCAGGTGTTTGTGTTCCGGCCAGGTAGCCACGAGGCTCAGCGTGATTCTCATCCATTTCAAAAAACTGGGTCCAAGCCCCACCATTAAGAAAACGATAAATGCCATCAGTCAACAAGCGTTTTACAGGCCAGGTCTTACCTTCATCGTATGACAAAGCAGCATACATGCCATATCCTTTAAAAGGCTTTCCTGATTGATTAGTAAACATCATTCCACGCTCCTCTTTCGGAGTACGATAAGGATGTTCAGTAAAAGATATCAGTAAAATAGGACCTTCATTCAAACGCATCAATACCAGCCGTTGTCCTCCATCAATGGGTGGAAATTCCGAAGCGGAATAATGCCAAGTCTTGCCCATATCATCAGATACACTCATGGGCATACGTAAACGTCCTTCTTTATCACGAATGCTATTGTTACGTCCCAATGCCATCAATCTGCCATCCTTCAATTGTACCACTCCGGCATGGATTCCAGCGATAGTGGTACCTGTTCTCCCTTCTTTAAAATCAGGCAAGGGCGCTCCATCCCATGGTCCGTCCAAGTTTTTCCCTTATCCTTACTGATATGAACAGCAGCCCCGTCTCTTCCACCGGGTCCGGCATCACAAGCCTGAACAAACCAGCCTTCCTTTGTAATAGAGGTTCCGGCTATCACTTGATGCGTCTCGTATGCTCTGGAGCAATCATACGAGGTTTACTCCAAGTTTGTCCATTATCTGTACTTGTACGCAAAGTCATCATCAAATTCTGCCAATGTCCGGCCGCTTCCACTCCATTGATATGATAAAGAGTCCCTTGACGGTCGTTCAACAATGCAGTTCCGGTCAAGTTACGATCAGCTATCTGATAAAACATACGGGGCTTTTCCCATTCACAGCTTCCGGCACGCAAGCGCGAAGAGAGCACCACCATCTCACGGCCTTTTTCTTCATTGGTAGAAAACCACACTGCTAACAAGTCTCCATTATCACACCAAGTCAATGCCGGCTGATGATTATGCTTGAAAAAAGGCGTTCCACTATGCACATCCGGTTCATGCACATAAACCAAAGGAGCAGCGAAGACAGGTTCCGTGACACATTGAGAGTTCCAATCCCATTTTATCTGAGACACAACATACTCATCTTTTGGCTGAGAAAGCGGAGCAGTTTGCGGATACTCTGCCTGTACCACCCGAAAGCCCGTCATTGTATGTTTATCCTCCGGCAACATAGCCATACGGTTTGCCGAACGGAGATATTTCACCGGTGTATTATGACTGCCTCCTCTGGTCACACGTGCTATACCGTCCGAATAGCCGACAGGATCAGTCTGTTCCTTGTCTATATATGGCCCATACCAGTCCAAACACCATTCCTCCACATTTCCGCACATATCATATAGCCCCCATTCGTTAGGAGGAGTTTGTGCCACTTTCAAAGACAAGGGTTTGGGAGTAGCCGCTATCACTTGATTCTTTTGCCAAGCGGCAGGAAGCTTGTCATCCATATAGAAATTCCAGTAACGGCCTGCCTTACATGCATATTCCCATTCAGCTTCGGTAGGCAGACGATAAGTTTTTCCTTCTTTCCGGGTCAACCAGTCACAAAAGGCAACGGCATCTTGATAAGTTACGAACACCACCGCTTCGTCATCTTCACTTGAGAAACCATTTTTACCACGCAGCGACTTATGTTCAGGCAGAACAATTCATATTGCGCATTAGTCACTTCGGTCAGCCCTATTTTAAATGGTTTGGATATATACACCTTATGCATAGGTGCTTCATCATAATTTTCATCTTCACCCAAAGTTCCCATATAGAAATTTCCTGCGGGTATTTCTATCATTGGAATCAATTCACCTTGTGCCGCAATACTTGCCGGCCATATCATGATGCTAACTATTGTACTTACTAAAATTTTTAATTTCATTTCGTATCTGATTAAAATATGTCTTGATACAAAAGTAACAGGCTATCAAAGAAGAACAAGGTAAAAATTGGTCTTTTATGTGCACAATTTTGCAACAGGCGAACAAACCTATCACAAAAAAGATTTCTACCTTTCTTATTGTAACTTCCTACAACAAACTGCTGCCCTCTACATCTACCTATCCATAGGTGATTCGGTAAAATGGTGACAGCTATGGTAGCAGAAATTACAAACTTTAAGAAAGCAAACCTTAAGTTCAAATTGTCAATGCGATAATAACAGGAATGCCTGTTTAGAAATACATTCTTAAGAAACACAAAAAAGGAGAGAGCATTCACAATACGCCCTCTCCCCATACATTTATTTTCGTTTAACGAATGAATTATTATTCCTGTTTAAAGCCATAACCATTCGTAAAGCCACCGGCTGCCATTACATTAGGAGTAAACGGCCACAAATAGATAGGAGCCGAAACGTAATCATAATCCCAAAACAGATACTTATCATATTCATCTCTATTATCAACCAAATCAATACCCCAATTAACTTTGGTATATCCTTGGCTTTCAAGAGATGCCGCCTCTTCTTCAGACACTATTTCAAACAACCCTTTTATTGCTAAATTGGTAGCTGGAGTCGAACTTCCATAATTCAATCCCATTCCTTCCCAATTATCCTTTTGTCCGCGCCATCCCGGATAAAGCACCGGATCATTGACCTTGTCTGTCGGACACTGTGCTGTCAAACGATGACCATATATAGTTTTTGCATCAACTAACTTTGTCCATATATAAGCAGAAATGATATTACCATTTTCAAACTCATAATAACCTTTAGTTGCCAAACCATCCATCATAGCTTTAGTCATATCTTTGATTCTTTTATATCTTCCGGAAGATAACCAGAACGAATCAATGTCCAACGACGATCACCTTCACCTGCATATTCAAACCCCCGTTCTTCAATAATCGCACGAACTAAGTCATTACCAAAAGATGCAATAAAAGCATCTGTGTTAGCCAAACCTTGCGGGAACGAACGTTCACGAACCGTTTTTAAATATTGTTTACCTGTAACTACATCACCTAATGCCGCACATACTTCCGCATAGCCCAAATAAACTTCAGACATACGCATATACGGACCATTGATACCTGATTTACGTTGTGCTGCCACCCATGGATTAGCCTGACGATTCTCATCCCATTTATTCAATGTCAAGCCACCGCCTTCAGCTTTTGAGTTGGGGACAAAAGGAATTAACTTCTCAACCCCTTTACCATTACTGCCGGTCATAGTAATGCTCACATCACGACGCATATCATTCGGATCAAAGACTCCATAAAAATAAGCAGGATTTATACGTCCCTGTCCATAGCTCTTACATGGATACGCAGCCTTTGAGCCACCAGACGAAGGACGACCGAAAGAATAGGGGCGACCATCATTTCCACCACCTTGCTGCATGGGATATTCATAAATAGACTCATCCGCATAAATAGCATCATCCATATGCATCTGTTCAAAGAAATACTGGTACGGATTATTAAAAGTACGTCCGGATTTATCCGAGGCACCCCGTGATCAGTCAAATGAAACAGTGCATTACCCGGATCAGCCAACAAAGCCTCGTAGTATTTTTTAGCTATTGAGTACAAGTCTTGCCAGTCAGAACGACGTCCATAAGTAGCTCCATTATTTTCTTTCCCTTTGGTTTCAAATGTCATGCTTTCCCCTTTTCCGTTCACACGTTTGATATCGCCACGACGAGTCTGATATCCAGCTGCATCCAAACACATTCTTCCAATCAAAGCCTGCACATAGGTTTTAGAAAAATAATTTTTATTAGCAGCAGCAATGCCGGGAATGGAACCGATGGTGTACATCAAAGGCTCCACTTTCTGCAAATCTTCAATGCATACATCATAAATAGAATCACGGGAAACCAAACCTTTAGGCACAACACCATAAACGCCAACGTAAGGAACATCTCCAAAATTTTTACACAGTTCACGGTAAGCCGTAGCACGCATAGCTACCGCCTCACCATACATTTGCCCCATCTCTGATTGTCCACCATTGATGATCGATTCAAAATTTTCCGCATTTTCCATGGATGTTATCACCGCATTGGCCTTGCTTACAACCGCATACAAGCTAGCATAAATATCATTCTCCTTCAAATACGAAGTCAATCCATAACTACTTGCATATGTACCGTTTTGATAAAGACATTCCGGATAATGGCGCCCCAACTGATTAGAGAAAGACTCCGGGTGCGTTCTATATCAGACCCGGCAATATCAGCAGCATAAAACAATCCATCGCCAAAAACCTTATTCTGCGCACAATCCCTCCACTGTTCATAAGCACCGTCTAATGCGGCACGTGCTGTTGTCGGATTAGAAAAGACAAAATCCGAATCTACAATAGAAGGAGAGCCAACCTCCAAATAATCACTACATGCTGTAGTCAAAAACATTCCAGCAAAGAAAGGGTCGAATATACTATTTTTCATATCGATTCATCTCCATTAATTAGAAAGTTAAATTAACACCAAAGGTATAAGTTCTAGCCTTAGGATAAGACTGGTAATCAAAATAAGGTGTAGGGAAACCATCCTTACCATCAGTCTTCGTGTTTACATCCGGATCTATACCAGAATATCCATCAATACAGAACAAATTACTTCCTGTAAAGTATACACGTGCATTCTGTAATCCAATCTTATTCATCCAATTTTTCGGGAAGTATAACCTACTGTCAATGTATTCAAACGCAAATAAGACGCATCTTCAATAAATTTAGAACTTACGATTCCATATTCAGAGAAGAAAGAACTGTAGTTTGTATTCGCGTTAAGAGCCGCCAAAGCTGTAGGATCTTTCACCAGCATCAAGTCACCGTTTGTATCGACATCATAATATTTGAAAGTTTCAGAAACGAACTTCAAACGATTCTGACCAGCGGAATTGTCTTTATTTCCCATCAAGGAATGCATTGCATTGGCATTATACACATCACCACCAATCTGATAAGTAAAGCCTACAGAAAAATCGATTGCCTTCCAATTACCGTTAATTGTAAAACCACCTGTATGTTGTGGCATAGCTTCGCCGATAATCGTTTTGTCATCCTCGTCCACAACACCATTACCTGTTGTATCTGCAAATTTAGGCATACCCGGTACGGCGGTTTGTCCATCTGCTGCCAGTACTTTAACTCCATCCGGATAATTCACAATACCTTGAATATCCGGAATGCCTGGTTTCAATGTGTATTTACCATCCGCATAAGTAAAATCATCAATCGTATAATATCCTTCAGATTTAAAACCTTGGATCGTACCTACAGGATGCCCCTCACGGATAATATAATCATAAGCAGCTTAGCCATAGATGAACCCCAATCATTCATAGCTCTCGTATCTGCCAAGACCCCATCCATCAGTTCGTCAATATTATTCTTATTATAATTATAAGTCAAGTTTACACCTAAATTAAAATCTTTACCACGAACAATGTCAAAGCCTAAAGCCAATTCAACTCCCTTATTTGAGGTTTTACCTACATTTTGGAACTGATAGCTATAACCAGACGCTGCATCAATAGGCACTTTCATTAAAATATTCTTTGTCGTATTCCAATAATAGTCCAAACTACCACGAACCCAATTATTAAAGAAACCAAAATCAACACCTAAATTACGACTAATAGTAGTTTCCCATTTCAAATCAGGATTTCCTTTCATATCACCAGGTACATAAGTGGTTACCTTTTCACCATCCACTGTAATTTGTTCTGTTTTCCATGTTTCTCTCCATAAAGAAGCATCAATATTATCAGAACCAGAAGTACCATACGATACACGAAGTTTTAGATTATCCAACCAATCTCTTGTATTTTCCATGAAAGCTTCATCTGAAATTCTCCATGCTGCAGCTGCTGCCGGGAAATACCCCCACTGATGACTAGGTGCAAATTTAGAAGAACCATCAGCACGGAATGTAGCTGTCAAAAGATACTTACCTTTATAAGAATAATTAGCACGACCAAACCAAGATAAAGTATGATTAGGAGTACCTATCTCACCTTTAAAATAATCTTGTCCCAATGAAGGAGTAGTCATATTAATCATACCAAACGCATCATCCATTGTAAATCCTTCAGGATACCCTACACCATATATTTCAGTGTAATCTGACTTTGAAGCCAAGACTTCATTACCAACCAAGAAAGACAAACTATGATCATCTCCAAGCCCCTGTACTTCGTAATTCAAAGTAGTTGCCCAACGCACACCGTAACCATCACTTTTCTTCAATTTAGCAGAACTATTATCTTTTTCTGTCTGTCCTGCATTCCATGTCTTTTCCTGGTTCCAATTACGATTTAACGATAGCTCCGTCTTTGCCGTCAAACCTTTAATAACATTCCAAGTTAAAGCACCTTTTGCACGGATACGGTACATGTTTTTATATAATCTACAGTATTCAAGTAATACAAAGGATTACTAGTTTCTTCCATATTTGTATCACCTTGACCAAATCCAGCGGTAAAAGAAGCATCCCCCAAAGGATTATCCACAGGACGATAAGTGTAAGCAGAGGTTGCATTACCAAAACCAGAACCATTAATTTCTATTTCACTATAACGTAAATCAAAGTCCGCAGTTAACTTTTTATTAATCTTTTGCGTCAATTTGAAATTCGCATTCCAACGCTGGAAACCAGACTTCACACGGATACCTTCATCATCCATATAGTTAACTGATGAATAAAACTTAGTTTTGTCTGTGCCACCAGATAAAGATACATCATGATTCCAAGATGACGCAGTCTGCATCAAATCATTTATATAATTATGAGTGGTCATATTTTTATATTCATTCAAATGATTTCCGTACTTGGATCCTAATCCAAAATATCTGGCAACTCCATCACCATAAGAATCTCCCAGACTCTTCATATATGCCCATGTATTATATACATAATCATAAGGATCCATAGTTTCCAATAATTTTGGATTCTCCTTCATCTGATAATACATATTATACTTGACGGAAACCCGGCCATCCTTGCCTCCCTTAGTAGTAACCAATATTACACCGTTAGCACCACGGGCACCATAAATAGCCGTAGAAGCAGCATCCTTTAACACATCAATACTTTCGATATTGTCAGCAGGAATATCATCAATGCCACTAACTTGAACACCATCTACAATGAATAAAGGATCATTAGACTGGGTGATAGAGCCACCACCACGAATACGAATAGACATACCTGCACCCGGACGACCGTCTTGAGAAGTCACACTTACACCAGGCAATTGTCCTTGTAAAGCCTGTGCGACATTGGCAACTGGATTAGCCGCTAATTTTTCTCCAGTAACAGAAGCGACAGAACCAGTCAAATCACGTCTTTTCACCGTGCCATAACCAATAACAACGACTTCATCCAAAGTCTTGTTATCTTCTTCCAATACAATTATCAAATCTTTTCCAGATTTTACCTCTTTGGTAAGATACCCAATATAAGAAACCACCAAAGTAGCATTACTCGGAACATCCGGAATTGAAAACTTACCATCGAAATCCGTGATTGTACCATTGGTTGTTCCTTTTACCAGTACATTCACACCAATCATAGGTTCGCCTGTTTTGTCTTTCACCAAACCTGTTGCGGTTTGAGCAAAAGCAACCAAACAAAGCATACTCAAAAAGAGAGTTGAGACAGCTTTTCTAGCTAATTCTTTTAGATTCATAAGATGTGTTTTTATAGTTATTAAAATGTTTTTTAAGGTTTTGACCTTAGTTTCACTGTTGCAAAATTATGGATATAACATTACCTTGATGTGTAGTTTTTATCTTTTTATGTGGATTTATTAGGTATTTTTACGGGATCCAATTATTCAGTACAACAAAAAAGGAGACCTCCACCAACGTAGAAGTCTCCTTTTCAAGCAATTACAAATCAATCTAGTCTATTGGGTTCCAATCACTTTGAGTACGAAAAATAGCATCGACCGTCACCGCCTCAGCTTCTTTCTTTGTTAATTGTTTGCTCCACGCCACCCTTTCCGAAGCATTTGCGCCCTCACCGGTATTTTTATATTCCATATAACGGGCGGTTTCTTCATTAGACTGCTTACCCCAATTGTGCCATCCGGCAAGAACAATATGTTTCCCCAATTCACATTCTATAAATAAAGTATAAGCATATGGACGCCAAGGACGACCTAAATACACTTTATCCACTCCCGGTTCTGCCGTCAGCTTACAGTGCTTAAAGACATATCCATATTTAGCCTCTTTCGGAGTGGAAGCAGCCGTTACATACGAATTGCGTTTACTGTGAATAATACAATCTTCAAATAAAGCGGTGGAAGGACCGAAAATAAAGTCGGTAGTACCATCAATATAACAATCCTTGAAATAAAGACGGGTAAATTTAGCACCGGTATAAATAGTGTCCTGATTGCCCAAGATACGACAATTGATAAATTTCAAACGGTCACCTTCCGTATGTAAAGCTACCGCCTGTCCCAACTGAGCCGCATTGTTCTCAATAGTCAAATTTTTAAAAGTGATTATCACTGCCCTCTACCTTCACCGTATAAGTGCGGAAAGTACCCATTTTATTTATATTCGCATGATCATCATAAGTAATAATCGTCTTATCACGATCTTCACCTATAATATCTATATTTTCCACCCATGAAGGAACAATCACTTTCTCCTTGTATACTCCGTTCTTCACATAGATCGTAACAGTATAATCCATGAAAGCCCGCGCACTCTCTATAGCCTCCTGCAAAGTACGAAAATTCCCCGTTCCATCACGTGAGACTACAATTGTATCCTGACGTTCCTGAGCCCATGCTGCGCTTACAACAGACAATAGCAACAATAATCCTAAAACTTTCCTCATCGTATCACCTCCTATTATTCACATGCAGTTCCACAACTGTTTTTCTGAAACAAACGTTCCCATTCCAGACTGGCCATAATAAACGGACCTACTGCCTTCGCATCATTAGAACGTATTTTTTCAGTTATATAATAATTATAATCTCCGGTACGATACACCGGCTTGCTCCCAAACCTGCAACAGCACAACCTTTAGTAATAGAAACCACACCTTTATCATCCACTTCTATAAATTGGGTCAAAAGCCTTCATATCCCTTTTTAGCCACTTCCATGTACGAAGGACAAATATATCCCTTACGTAACGCTTTCAACAGAGTATATACAAACATGGTAGAACAAGAGGATTCCAGATAATTCCCCTCATCCCCGCTTCTGTCAATCACCTGATACCATACCCCTGTTGCTGGATCTTGAGTACGTTTAATCTAGGGCGACCAGTTTATTCAATATTC
>ENA-OQDD01000566-OQDD01000566.1-human-gut-metagenome-genome-assembly--contig:-NODE-566-length-14644-cov-2.579045_pt1 | contig 14644 bp, 18 predicted proteins | sample MGYA00242507_ERZ504598 | MGnify/ENA primary metagenome ERZ504598 (study PRJEB26092, sample SAMD00036318) | human gut metagenome | host: Homo sapiens | study: EMG produced TPA metagenomics assembly of... | reverse complement strand
TCCGGCTCCGGCGCCTGCCCCGCCCCAGCGTCGGCGGCCAAGGCACGTCGAACGGTGATTACGGCAACGCCTATGCCGCCGGCCAGTGCACGTACTGGGCGTATGAACGCCGTAGGCAGATGGGCATTGGCACGCGTCCTATCTCGGCAATGGCGGCAACTGGTGGCGCAGCGCCCCTCGTACGGCTTGCGCGTGGACCACAACCCTCAGGTCGGTGCGGCGCTCTCCTTCCTGCCTGGTCAGGATGGTGCCGACGGTACCTATGGCCATGTTGCCGTAGTCGAAGCCGTGTATGGCGACGGCACATTCCAGATCTCCGAAATGAACTGGGGTGGTCCGTGGAACATGCACTACCGCACCTTGACCAATTTGGGTCAGTACTGGTTCGTCCACTGACCGGTTGGTTCGGCCGATATATGCGGTTGAAGGGTTCCTCTTGAAGAGGAACCCTTTTTCGTATTCGAGGCCGGTCCGTGATATCGTCGGATGTTGCGTTGCTACCCACGAGTTGCTACCCACGAGTTGTTGCCCACGAAAGGAGGAGACATGCCCAAGGAAACCGGTGAGAAACTCATCGTCCAGAACAAGAAGGCCCGGCATGACTATGCCATCGAAGACAAGTACGAGGCAGGGCTGGCCCTGACCGGCACCGAGGTCAAGTCGTTGCGCGAAGGCCGCGCATCGCTGTCCGAGGCGTTCATCTCCATCGACCGCCGTGGTGAGATGTGGCTGGAGGGCGCGAACATCCCCGAATACCTGAACGGCACATGGAACAACCATGCGCCCAAGCGCAAGCGCAAGCTGCTGCTGCACCGACTGCAGATCACCAAGCTCGCCCGCGGCATCGAGGCCAAGGGATACACGATTGTGCCGCTGAGCCTGTACTTCAAGGACGGTCGCGTCAAGGCGGAGATCGCGCTGGCCGAGGCAAGAAGGAATTCGACAAGCGCCAGGCCCTGCGCGAAGAGCAGGACAAGCGCGAAGCCCTACGCGCCATGCGCTACGCCAACATGCGCCACTAGTCCCGCCGTTGTAGATGACTTTGTTTTAGCTTGTCGCTAGAGCGAAGTCATCTGCATGGCCTCGTTGCCAAGGCCAGCTCCAAGCCTCACGCGGCTTACGCCGCCGCTTGGTTCGCGTTTCACAGGATGCCGCGTTGCCCGACGCGATGCGTCAGCCCGTCTTCCGCTTCCTCCACGCGCGTTTACGTCTCCGGGCACTCCCGGCGACTTTGGATGTTGATGGCCGCGTTCAGATCGCGTCGATGACAAGCCCGCACTCCTCGCAATGGTAGACACGTTCGGACAGGGACAGTTTGGCTTTCACCGTCCCGCAGTTCGAGCATGTCTTGCTGCTTGGATACCAGCGGTCGATGACGTGGAGCCTCGCGCCGGTGCGTGCGGTCTTGTATTCGAGCTGTCGGCGGAACTCCGCGAACGCGGCGTCCTCTACCGAGCGGGCGAGCCTATGGTTTCTCACCATGCCCGCCACGTTCAAGTCCTCGATGCTGATGTCCGCGTAGGTGCGGGCGAGCATGGTGGTGGTCTTGTCCAGTAGGTCGCGGCGTAGGTCCGCCACGCGGGCGTGCAGACGCGCGACCCTCGTTCTCGCCTCGCGGCGGCGGTTGGAGCCTTTCCGTTTGCGGCTCAGATTCTTCTGTTCCCGCCTCAATCGTCTGAGGTTCGAGTCCAACGCGCGTGGATTGCGGATGATGGTGCCGTCTGACAGTGTGGCGAGCTGTTTCACACCCAAATCGATGCCGACACTACCACCTTTCAGCGGCGTGGGCATCGGACCATCCTTGCGCTCGACGGTCAAACTCGCCATCCAGCGTCCCGCATGCGGGATACGCTCATGCGCAGCACCTTCGCGCCATCCACCCGCTTGGATACGTTCTCCATGCAATGCACGCGGCCTATCTTCGGGAGCCGCAGCGCATAAGGGTCACAGTCAATGAGACCAAACGAGCCCGTCGTGTACGCGAATCCGGGAACCGCCTTGTCCTTGGATTTGAAACGTGGGAAGCCCATCCTGCGGCCTTTCCGCTGCCCCTTGCGGGACTTGGAGAAGTTCTTCAGCGCGTCGGCCAATGATTCGAGGCCACTGTTGTACGACTCCTTGCTGTTCTCCGGCCACCACGGCTTGCCGGTCTCCATGCTGACGGCGAGGGCGTCCTTGTTGGCGTTCCACCACCTGCGCAGCGCGTAGTACGACCATTCCGGCTTCTCCTGCCGTTCAAGCATGTCCTTGACGTGCGCCAGTCCCGCCGTTGTACGCGAACCGCGCCGCACCGGCATGGGACTCCAAGAGTCGTTCCTGCCGTGGCGTCGGGTCGAGCGCCACCTTGACCGCCTCAAGCATCACGCGCCGCCCTCAACGCCGCGTCCGTCTTATGCTTGGCGGCACGACGCCCGTACAGTCGTGCGCAGAACGAGGTCAGCACCTCGGTCATGTCGCGCACCAAGTCGTCGTCCAGCTCCGTGTCGTCCACCACGATGATTCGGCGTCCCTGCGCCTTCAACGCGCTCTCCACCAGTCCCGCGTTCATGCGGGCGAGCCTGTCCCTGCGCTCCACGATCAGCGTGCCCACGGTCGGGTCGGCCAATAGCCGGTTGAGCTTGCGCCGTTTGTCGTTCATGCCCGAACCGGTCTCCATGACCACCTCGGGGCTCTTGACGCCCATGTTGATGGCGAACGCCTTCAACCGGTCGGCCTGACGTTGCAAATCGTCCTTTTGGTCGGACGAGCTGACACGCGCGTAACACACCGTCCTGCCGTTCGCCGTGGGGGCGACGGGCTGGCTCTCGTATTTCGGGTCGTGGATGATAATCGTGCCCGTGCTCATGCGCTCGAACGGGACGGGCATGCGGTTCTCGCGACACCACTGCCATACCGTCTGCTCGTTGAAGCCCTCACGCCTCGCCCATTCCCTGACACGCATGACTCAAGTATATCATACGAAAACAAACTAAAGCAGATAATCAATCTAGCAGGCTATAACCCCTTGGCTCCCTCCGGAGGGGAGCCAAGAGTAGGATGTCCACGTTGTGGGCCATTTCGCCCACGATTAACGCTTCCGTAGCATTGCACTCCTACGCTCTGGAACCATCTGGGAAACATACCCGCCCAGCTGACTATCCGGAGAGAGGAAATCCAATGTCTCTAAGCAAGGGAATACAATCCGCTGCGGCCGCCGCCCTGAGCGCGGCCATGCTGATCGCCGTGGCGGCCTGTGGCACGACTGACAGCACCGACACCGTATCCAAGAGCGGCGATTCATCCAAGGACTCGTCCAGCACTTCGATTCAAGCTTCGACACCAGCAGCATCCAGAAGGACGACGAGATTGCCGCACTGCTGCCCGATTCCGTGGCCGGCGACGGTACGGCTGACCGTCGGCACCGATACTTCCTATGCCCCGGCCGAGTTCCTGGCCGAGGACGGCAAGACCCCGGTCGGCTTTGATGTCGACCTGTCCAAGGCGCTGGCCGCAGTGTTCGGACTGAAGGAAAACACCGTCTCCTCCACGTTCGATTCGATTATCCCGTCCGTCGGCTCCAAGTACGACATCGGCATCTCCTCCTTCACCGTGACCAAGGAACGCATGGAGGCTGTGGACTTCGTGACCTACTTCAAGGCCGGTTCCACGTTCGTGGTGCAGAAGGGCAACCCGAACAAGGTCGACTCCTCGAACCTGTGCGGCGTGAAGGTGGCTGTGCAGACCGGTACCACCCAGGAAGAGGAAGTCAACAAGGCCAACGAGCAGTGCAAGGCGGACGGCAAGGATGCCATCGACATCCAGTCTCCAAGCTGCAGACCGATGTGACCACCGCCGTGGCTTCCGGCAAGGCTCCATCTTCTACGCCGATTCCACGGTGTCCGCCTACGCCATCAAGCAGACCGGCGACACCTTGGAGGTGCTCGGTGAAGACACCGGTGTGGTGCCCGAGGCCGTGGCCATCAAGAAGGGCGACACCAAGACCGCCGAAGCCGTGCAGAGGGCCATACAAAAGCTGATGGACGACGGCACCTACAAGAAGATCCTCGACACTTGGGGTGTTGGTTCCGGTGCCATCGACAAGGCTGAGATCAACCCGGCCGACGCCGCCTGATTGCCAGGTGTCCCTGTTCGTTCCCGCTGGCGGAGCTGTCGCCGAAGGCGACTGAGGGTGGTCTGTAGCATAACAGCCACCAGCAGTTGTATTCTTATGCGGCGGCTCCCAGCGGGAGCATTTGTATATGTATACGCTATAATGTATATTTATACCTGATTGTTGATAGTCGCTATAGGGCGGCTCCACAGAGAAGAAGAGAGAGATCATGCAGTTCAACAAGCTGAAGACCATTGCGGCCGCCGCCTTGAGCGTGGCCATGCTGTTCTCCGCCGCGGCTTGCGGCACCTCCGACAAGGCGGGTGACTCCGGTTCCGATAAGGGCGGTTCCTCCAAGTCGGTCACCATCACCAGCTACGACGTGAGCTCCGTGAAGAAGGACGATGCAATCGCCGCACTGCTGCCTGAATCCGTGACCAAGGACGGCAAGCTCACCATCGGCACCAACCCCTCCTACGCCCCGGCCGAATTCCTCGACGCCGACGCAAGACCCAGATCGCTACGACATGGATCTTGCCCGCGCCATGGGCAACATCTTCGGTCTCGATACCGAAATCGTCTCCTCCAACTTCGATACGATCATTCCGCCATCGGCTCCAAGTACGATCTGGCATCGCCGCCTTCACCATCACCAAGGAGCGCATGGAATCCGTCGACTTCGTCTCCTACTTCACCGCAGGCATGGGCTATGCAGTGGCCGCAGGCAACCCCAAGAACGTCGATGAGAACGACCTGTGCGGTCTGAACGTTGCCGTCGAGACCGGCACCGTCGAGGAAGAGGCCATCAACAAGACCGCCAAGCAGTGCAAGGCGGACGGCAAGAAAGACATCACCATCCAGTCCTCCAAGCAGCAGACCGACGCCACCACCGCTGTGGTGACCGGCAAGGCCGACGTCTTCTTCGCCGATTCCCCGGTGTCGGCTACGCCATCGCCCAGACCGATGGTCAGCTGGAACAGCTCGGCAAGGACTTCGATGAAGTGCCGAACGCCATCGCCATCAAAAAGGGCGATTCCCAGACCACCGAAGCCGTGCAGAAGGCCATGCAAAAGCTTATGGACGACGGCACCTACACCAAGATCCTCCAGCACTGGGGCGTCGAATCCGGCGCACTGGACAAGGCCGAAATCAACCCGGCCGTCGAATAGCCGACAAGCTGTCGCGAAAATTCGAATGGGGCGCACTGTTTGTAACACAGTCGCCCCATTCGTACACTAAGGTTCAACGCTAGTTGCAACTTGCAGTTCAGGCTGCCCAACACGTCCAAGGAACCAAATTATGGCGAAGAAAGAAGTCGACGGTGAGGGAGTGAACATCCCCAACCGCATCAAGCGCTGCCGGTCAAGCGCCCCGGCCCGATTGTGGCCGCAGTGATCGTGGTGCTGCTCGCCGCGATGCTCATTCAAGGCTTGATTACCAATCCGCGACTGGATTGGCCCACCGTCTGGAAGTACCTGTTCAACGAGAACGTGCTTGAAGGCATTCGCTATACCTTGGAGCTCACCGTGATCTCCATGGTCGTGGCGATCATCCTGTCGGTGATTCTCGCCATCATGCGCAAATCCATCAATCCGGTGCTGCGCGGCGTCAGCTGGTTCTTCATCTGGTTCTTCCGCGGCACGCCTGTGTACACGCAGCTCATTTTCTGGGGTCTGTTCGCCGTGCTGATTCCCAAGATTAGCCTCGGCATTCCGTTCACCTCGGTGGAGTTCTGGAGCATCGACTCCAACGTGGTGGTCACCGCATTCAACGCCGCATGGATTGGTTTGGCTCTGAACGAGGCCGCCTACCTGTCCGAAATCGTGCGTGCCGGCCTTGAAGCCGTGGACCCCGGCCAGACCGAGGCGGCCAAGGCATTGGGCATGAACCGCACGCTCATCATGCGCCGCATCGTGCTGCCGCAGGCTATGCGCATCATCATCCCGCCCACCGGCAACGAGACCATCGGCATGCTGAAGACCACCTCGCTGGTCACCGCCGTGCCGTTCACCCTCGAACTGCAGTTCGCCACCAACGCCATCGCCAACCGTATCTACAAGCCGATTCCGCTGCTTCTCGTGGCCTGCTTCTGGTACCTGCTGATCACCTCCATTCTGATGGTTGTGCAGTCCCGCCTTGAGGCGCACTTCGGCAAGGGCTTCAATGCCCGCCCGGTGGGCACCAAGGGCAAGCAGACGCCATTGCCGGGTAAGACCGACGGTGAACCGAAGGATGACGTGGACAAGCTCAACCAGACCACATTTGTCGGATTGAATGCATAAGGCGGGAGCGCGATTATGACTACGAATGACATCACCAGTGTTGCCCCGGTCGTGCGCAAGGCGGCTGACGGTTCCGTGATTCCTGCTGTCAAGGCCGTGCAGGTGCACAAGGCGTTTGGGCCGCTGCATGTGCTCAAGGGCATCGATCTAACCGTTATGCCCGGCACTGTGACCGTGATTCTGGGGCCCTCCGGTTCCGGCAAGTCCACGTTCCTGCGTCTGATCAACCAGCTGGAAACCCTGACCGGCGGTTCCATCGAGGTGGACGGCGAACTCATCGGCTACAAGCACGTGACCAAAAACGGCCAGGACATGCTGCAGACCCTGGACGATAAGGAGATCGCCGCACAGCGTTCTCGCCTCGGCATGGTGTTCCAGCGCTTCAACCTGTTCCCGCACATGACCGCGCTGGAAAACGTGATGGAAGCCCCGATTCACGTGCAGCACCAGTCCAAGAAAGCCGCCCGTGACCTGGCCGTGGCCGAGCTTCAGCGCGTCGGTCTGGGCGATCGCATGGACTATTACCCCTCCCAGCTGTCAGGTGGTCAGCAGCAGCGTGTGGCCATTGCCCGTGCTCTGGCCATGAAGCCGGAGATCATGCTTTTCGATGAGCCGACCTCCGCCCTTGACCCCGAACTGGTGGGTGAAGTGCTCAACGTCATGCGTTCCTTGGCCAAGGAAGGCATGACCATGGTGTGCGTGACCCACGAAATCGGCTTCGCCCGCGAAGTCGCCGACCAGATCGTGTTCATGGACGGCGGCGTAGTCGTAGAAAAGGGCGGCCCCGACATCATCGACCACCCCACCGAGCCTAGGTTTAAGGACTTCTTGCAGCACGTGCTGTAGGAAGGCTCGTTGTTGCAGCTCCAAAAACGTACGCTGATGAACTCAGCGTACGTTTTTTTGCGACGCCTAATCGCACCCCCATCTCTGAAGAACGTACGCTGAGTGGTAGTCAGTGTACGGTTTTCACGAAGGGGCATGTTCCAATCCTGCAAAGGCGGCGGGTTGGATTCGCTTTGCGCAATAATCGTCCGCTAGGCTGGTGAACCATGTGTGGAATCGTTGGATACGCGGGAAATATTGAAACGGCATGCGGCAAGCCTTTGGAGGTCTGCCTGCAAGGCTGGAACGTCTGGAATACCGAGGCTATGACTCGGCCGGTGTGGCGCTGACCGCGCCCGGCATGGATAAGGTGGTCGTGCGCAAGAAGGCCGGCCGTTTGAAGAACCTGGTCGAAGACATCGAGCGTAAGCCGATGCCGCTTGCCACGGTGGGCATCGGCCACACGCGCTGGGCCACCAATGGCGAGCCGAGCGACGTGAACGCCACCCGCACACCAGCATGGACGGCAAGGTGGCTATCATCCATAACGGCATCATCGAAAACGCCTCTCAGCTGCGTCTCGACCTGCAAGCCGAAGGCTACCGATTCGCCTCCGCCACCGACACTGAGGTGGCCGCTAAGCTGCTCGGCAAGATCGTGGACAAGATTATCGCGGACGAAGGCAAGCCAGACCTGTTCAAGGCTGTGCGCCGCATGGCCCGCATGCTTGAAGGCGCGTTCACCATTCTGGCCACCGACTGCCGCCAGCCGGACATCGTGGTCGGAGCCCGCCATGATTCGCCGCTGGTCGTGGGCCTTGGCGAGGGGGAGAACTTCCTCGGTTCCGACGTCGCCGCATTCGTGGCCTACACCAAGCGCGCCATGGAAGTCGACCAGGATCAGGCCGTATGCGTGTCCGCCGACAAGGTCATCGTCGCCGATTTCAACGGCAACGTGGTCGAAAACCCGAAGACCTACACCGTGGATTGGGATGCTTCGGCCGCCGAAAAGGGCGGCTGGGATTCCTTTATGGACAAGGAGATCCACGAAGACCCTGCCGCAGTGCAGCGCACCCTGCTTGGCCGCTTCGATGCGAATGGCGGCATCACCCTTGATGAAGTGCGTATCGACGAACACGACTTCAAGGCCATCGACAAAATCATCGTCGTGGCCTGCGGCACCGCCAGCTACGCCGGCCAGGTAGCCAAGTACGCCATCGAACACTGGGTGCGTATCCCCGTGGAAATCGAACTCGCGCACGAATTCCGTTACCGTGACCCGATTCTGACCCCGCGTACGCTCGTGGTGGCCATTTCTCAGTCCGGCGAAACCATGGATACTCTGATGGCCCTGCGCCACGCGCGCGAACAGGGGTCCAAGGTGCTGGCCATCTGCAACACGCAGGGTGCCTCCATTCCGCGCGAATCCGACGCCGTGCTCTACACACACGCCGGCCCGGAAGTTGCCGTGGCATCCACCAAGGCGTTCGTGGCGCAGATTACCGCCGCTACCTGCTGGGCCTGTATCTGGCGCAGGTCAAGGGCGCGATGTTCCGCGATGAGATTCATCAGATGCTCGACTCCCTGAAAGACATGCCGCGCAAGATTCAGTGGGTGCTCGACACCCAGCCCAAGACCATCCAGGCGGCCGCCGAGCGCATGGTGAACGCCAACTCCTTCTTGTTCCTCGGCCGTCACGTGGGCTACCCGGTGGCGCTTGAGGGTGCACTGAAGCTCAAGGAGATCGCCTACACGTTCACCGAGGGCTTCGCGGCCGGCGAGCTCAAGCATGGACCGATCGCGCTGGTGGACGAGGGTGAGCCCGTGGTGTTCATCGTGCCGCCGCAGCGCGGCCGCAATGTGTTGCACGCCAAGGTGATCTCTGGTATCGAGGAGGTCAAGGCTCGTGGCGCGTACATCATCGCCGTGGCCGAGCAGGGCGACCCGGATGTGGAACGGTACGCTGACGTGGTGTTCTGGCGCCCCGCCTGCCCAACGCTGATGAGCCGCTGGTTGACGTGGTGCCGCTGCAGCTGTTCGCCATGGACATGGCAAAGCTCAAGGGCTACGACGTGGACAAGCCCCGCAACCTCGCCAAGTCCGTGACCGTTGAGTAAGCCACATCGGTATGTGATTGACGAGCCTCATATTCCGTTTGAGATGGACGTGCTGTATGAGGACGAGCGGATCATCGTGGTGGACAAGCCGCATTTTCTGGCCACCATGCCACGCGGCATGTGGTATCGGCAGACCGCGCTGATCCGATTGCGTGAGCGGCTGGGGGAGCCGGACATCACGCCAGCGCACCGATTGGACCGCATGACCGCCGGCGTATTGGTGTTCGTGCGGGATCCGGCCTGCCGCGGCGCGTATCAGATGCTGTTCCAGAACCGGCAGGCCGTCAAGGTCTATGAATGCCTGGCGCCCTGCCGGCCGATCAGCCGCCCGCGATTCGGCACGATCATGCAGGTCGAGCCGCCACGCCCGTTCCCATTGCTGCGCCGATCGCACATCACCAAGGAACACGGCACGATGGCCGCATTCGAGGAACCGGGTTTGGCCAACGCCGAAACCCTCATCGAGCGCGGCGACCTCTGTTTCCCTCCGCTGCGGGAGGTGGCGCGAAGCGCCGGAGGGTGGTCCCCATCCGGGAAATCACCCCATCTGCCGCTACACACTCCACCCGCGCACCGGCAAAACCCACCAATTGCGCGTCCACATGAATTCGCTCGGCCTGCCCATCGTGGGCGACGACTTCTACCCGCGCATCCAGACGCGCCCCTACGACGATTTCAGCCAACCATTGCAGTTGGTAGCACGCATGCTGCGATTCACCGATCCAATAACAGGCGAGAAGCGCGAATTCGTTTCCCGTGTGCCGCTTAAGATCTGATTTCTTAGGGGGGGATGGCGAGACCAATCCCCGCCCGTCCGAATCACTGTCCTTTCGACTGGCCATCCAGCTCATTGCATCGTCGTACACCATCATGATGCGCTTGCGATAGCTATCGATGAATTCCTGCGCACCAATGCTCGCGATAACGTCGTGAGCGGGTTGCACGGTGCTGTCGAATGCCTCCGGCAGCTATCCACCAAGGTGTGGAATCGTAAAATCACGGATTCCTCATCTAATCCCATCCGCTGTGCGAATCGTTCCAGATGTTTGCGGCGCAATTGAAGAAGATCTCGCGTCCGCCGATGTTCATCGCCAAAGTGGCATTTATGATCTGCTTGCCATGCCCCAAATAGGGAACACCGAAGCAAGGTCATAGAGCGGGGCAAGCCGCACGGACGCGCCATCGAGCAATAGCGAGTAGTTCTTGGCGTGGCTGTCTGTTGCCCCGACGAGATAACTGGCGAGGATGCCGTCGGTGAAGGCTCGGATATTGCTTTCGGCCTGACCGGGCAGACCGTGCTTGCGCAACATTTCCGCATATGCATTGGACGTTGGGCCGTTGTGTTCCTCGTATTTCAGCGATGAGGGAATGCCCAGCGCTTGGGTAAAGTCTTCTTGGTGCAGGGCCGTCACCGTACCATTGGCGGACACTATACGGTCATACCGCTCGCTGATGATGGCTGGGACCCCATCAAAGATGTGAAAAGAGGTGTGGGCCACGGGTATTCCCATCGCCTCCACAATGCGCATGGTGATGTGTTCGTTGAATGCTTGGTGTGGAAGGGTCGGTATGCCGGGCTTGATGATATGAGTCGTCCGCGCGATTCCAGTGGTGGAGAACCATGATCCATTGCGGTTCCTCAGTGCGATCTTGCCCTGCTGTCCCGCGACCGACCAATGCTCGTCTACGCTTGCGGACTGGATGCCTGTGGGGCGGCTGCGCGTAGTCGATTCGCGATCTGCGAATCGCTGATTGGAATAAGCGAATCGTCATCTATGGGCAAGTGCGGGTCGCGGACAGCCGTAATGCGCCGGTGGCATCGAATCCGATGGCTTGCAACAGATCAAATGCGCTTGTCGATCGGGCATGATGCAATCGCATGGCTTCATCTCGGGCCTGAGGGGATTCCGGGACCAGGGCCTCAAGGAAATTACGCGGGATGTCGCCTGAATATTCGGCTGCGGTAATGGGCATGGAAAGCGATATTGGTGTGGGTGATTGCGACCAACGATAGGAATCGTGATATTGGAAAATAATGCTGCCATCGTTTGTTCTTCGAAACTGGCCGATGGGTGTTTCGCCGAGAAATGCATTGAGAGTGTTTCACTCATGGTGTCACCATTCATAGAGTTCGGCGGGCTGCGGGGTTTTGCGGACATCCAGCGACAAGCCAAGCTCAGTCAGGCGCTGAGAATGGTGGAGAATTCGGGATTGGGGACTCGGGCGTGTTCAAATTCGATCAGCCAGCGACGTGACACGCCCAGCCGTTGGGCCATGTCGGTCTGACTAATGCCCTGGCGTTGCCTATGAATCACTGGCAGGTGAATCACTGACAGGTACCAGTGGATGCCAGCACATGCCGCTCGTCAGCTGATGTCGCGCACGGAACCGCGTTCGATCAGTTCCGGCGGGATTACGGTTTTGACGCCGACCGGTATCTTCTCGCCTTCGCATTGACGGCGGACCATGGAGAAGGCGGTGGCGCCAATGTCGTCAAAGCGCAGCTTCATGGTCGTCAGGTTCAAGCGCGGGACCATATCGACCAGCGAATCATCGACGCCCACGATGCTGACATCCTCGGGCACGCGCTTGCCCGCTGACTGCAACCCGAGCATTGCGCCGTATGCCATTTGGTCGTTGGCGGCGTAGATGGCCGTGCAGTCGGGGTCGTGGGCCAACGCCACGCCGGCCTGGTAGCCTGAATCCGCGCACCAATCGCCGATGTACATGCTCGGTACGCGTGCTCCCATTTGTTCCAACGCTTCTCGCCAACCGCGGGCGCGGCTTTCGGCGGCGCGCGAGGTGGACGGTCCGGCAATGTGGTAGACGGTCTTGTGCCCCTTGCTCATCAGGTAATCGACGATAGCGGTCGAGCAGCCATACTGGTCGGCGTCAACGGTGGGGCAGTGGTCGGCGGCGGATTCGCAGATGAGCACGACTGGAAATTCTCGCGGAGGCTTGTATCCGACGAAATCGGAGATGCGTTCCTCCAGCACTACGATGACACCATCCACCGGCTGACGCTGCATGCGATCGATGGCGGCGGAAAGCGTGCGTTCCGCACCGTGGCGCATGGTCTGGATGGTGACTGAATAATCGTCATCGGCCGCGTTGGCCACAATAGAATCAAGGATGCGGCGTTGCCGAACGTGGCGGTGTTGAACATCACCACGCCGATATCCTGGAAGCGGCCGTGCTTTAGGGCTCGGGCCGCATAATTCGGACGATACCCAAGGCGTTCCATTGCGGCTTCGACACGCTGGCGTGTTTCGGGTTTCACCGCATCGCTGCCATTCGCCACGCGGGACACTGTCTGTGGCGAAACGCCGGCGGCTTTCGCTATGTCTTGCATGGACACCTGTGTTGGCCTCGACATTTCACCCTCGCTTGACTCATTAATGTCGGTGTTTCGTTTGCAACGCTTATCTTAGGGTCGCTTACGGTAACGATAACATCGTTGTCTTCGTGACCATTGTAGCAGAGTGACTGAGAAACCCTTAATTCAACACGGTACTCAACACGATTGGACAATGTTACAAATGGTGTTATGATGATAACGCAAACATTTTGGTCAACCTTCGAAGGAGAGGGTTGGGAATGGCTTCAGCCGATATCGCAGCTGCGCCCGTGCATTCGGGCAAGGCTCGTGTGAATAAGCACAAGGCCGATTGGCGTGGATGGAAATTCATGTGGCCTTTTGCGGTGGTGTTCGTGTTCGTGTTCATCGTGCCGATCGTGTACGCCGTTTATATTTCGTTCTTCAAGAAGCAGATGATCGGCGGCACCAAGTTCGTCGGCTTCGAGAACTACGCGCGCCTGTTGGGTGATGGCCAGTTCTGGAGCAGTGTTGGTCGTGTGGCCCTGTTCACGTGCGTGCAGGTGCCGATCATGCTGTGCCTGTCGGCTTTGATGGCCCTGGCGTTGGATTCGATGAAGCTGCATGGCACGAGGTTCTTCCGTATCTCGACGTTCCTGCCCTACGCGGTGCCGGCGGTGGTGTCGACGTTGATCTGGGGTTTCGTGTATGGCGCGAAGTACGGCCTGGTGGGTTCGTTGAACGATTTCCTGGGCACGGACATCGACGTGCTCGCCCCTTCCGTGTTGTTGGCCAGCATCGGGAACATCGTGACGTGGGAGTTCACGGGCTACAACATGCTCATCTTCTACAGCTCGCTGTCGACCATCCCGCATTCCCTGTATGAGGCGGCGAGCATCGACGGCGCGTCGGAGTGGCAGATCGTGAAGAGCATCAAGCTTCCCGAATTGCGCGGCAGCCTGGCTATCACGGTGATCTTCAGCATCATCGGCTCGTTCCAGTTGTTCAACGAGCCGAGCATTTTGCAGAACATGGTTCCTGGTAATGCGATCACGACGTATTACACGCCGAACATGTACGCGTACAACCTGAGCTTCAGCGGCAACCAGTCGAATTATGCGGCCGCGTTGGCGATCGTGATGGCCGTGATCACCATGCCATCGCCTACATCGTCCAGTTGAACAGCCTGAAGGAGCAGATGAAGTGACGATGACCGCTGTTCGTGTTGAGGAATCGATGATGATCGTGAAGGAGCGTATGTGATGAGTGCAGCAACGACTTCGGCCGCCGGTCGCCTGACCGACGCCGAGCTCAAGGCCCAGGAGAAGGCCGCCAGGAAGGCGGAGAAGGCCCGCCAGAAGAGGATCGCCGCCGACGAGGCCGCCGAACGCAAGCGCAGCGCGAAGGCCGGGTTCGCGAACGTGAACAACCCGAGGCGTTCCACGTTGTTGACCGTCCTGTGCGCGGTCTTCGCCGTGTACTGCCTGTTCCCGTTCGTCTACCTTTTGATCAACGCGACGAAGACGCAGGCCGACTTCACCAGTACGTTCGGCCTGGGCTTCGGCAAGACGTTCGCCCTGTTCGACAACATCGCGACGGTGTTCTCCTATCAGGACGGGATCTTCGCGCGCTGGCTGTTCAACACGATCCTGTACGTGGTGGTCGGCGCCGGCGGCGCGACCCTGCTGGCGATCATGGGCGGCTACGCTCTGGCCAAGTTCCGCTTCCCGGGGCGCAAAGCGGTGTTCGTGGTCATCATCGGCGCGATCAGCGTGCCGGGCATCGCTTTGGCGGTTCCCCAGTTCCTCCTGTTCGCCAAATTGGGCCTGACGAACACCCCGTGGGCCATGATCATCCCGTCGCTGATCAGCCGTTCGGTTTGTACCTGATGTGGATCTTCAGCGAGCAGGCGGTTCCGACGGAATTGCTTGAAGCCGCACGAGTTGATGGAGCTTCGGAGTTCCGCACGTTCTTCCAGGTGTCCCTGCCGCTGGTTGGCTCCGGGCATCGTTACG
>ENA-OQDD01000564-OQDD01000564.1-human-gut-metagenome-genome-assembly--contig:-NODE-564-length-14668-cov-2.006464_pt1 | contig 14668 bp, 20 predicted proteins | sample MGYA00242507_ERZ504598 | MGnify/ENA primary metagenome ERZ504598 (study PRJEB26092, sample SAMD00036318) | human gut metagenome | host: Homo sapiens | study: EMG produced TPA metagenomics assembly of... | reverse complement strand
CGCGGATGCGGATGCACTTGCATAGCAAGCGGGACGTTGATCAGGGTAACATAATAGTTGGAAAACTCTCCATATGCGGCATTCAGTGCTTTCTGATTCTCTCCGTGCCATCCGAGGATGGTGAAGAACAGGTAATTGTCCAGGTAAGCGTTGCAGTTATAAATAAAGGTCGTAAAGATAACCGGTGTTACCATCAGAAAAAGAACCTGAAAAATTTCGCGGTAGGATTCTTCGCGGTGGCGCGTGTCCTTTGCCACTTTCCGTAGAATGGTTTTCCGATTTACGCCATAGACAATCACCATGAAGCAGAGGCCTGCCAGGACACCGGCTCCTGTTCCGAGGGTTCCGCCGGCGGCACCGAATTTGGCATGTTCGGTATCGTTTGTCGCGAACTGCTGGATGAAGAACCAGGCGGCGCCAATACTGAATGCGGCGTTGAATACCTGCTCGATGATCTGTGAAATTGAGGTCGGCATCATCGTGCTGTGGGCCTGGAAATAGCCACGCAGAACGCCGAGAACAGCCGAGAAAAAGATCGTCGGCGCCAATACACGCAGGGCGAGGAGTGCATTCTGCTGGTTATACGGCAGAAGGAATTTCCCGCCAAAGAATGCCACCAGTGCAGCAACTCCACCTACGATCACGGCGTAAAGAAGGGCACCGTGGAACACGCGATGTGCATTTCGGTACTCTTTTAATGCCAGACGTTCGGATACGATTTTTGACACTGCCATCGGAATACTATAGGAGGAGATCAGAAGCAGAATCGTATACAGATTACTCGCCGTACTGTAATAGCCAAGTCCCTCATTTCCAATCGTTTCGCCGAGCGGTGACCGGTATAAAAGACCGATCACACGTGAGATAATCGTTGCCGCCATTAAAATAGAAGTATTTCTCAATAATGTATTTTTCTTTTTACTCATGCTTTTGCTCCCGTATTACATTTTCGATCTGCCAGTCAATCGGCGCAAGACCGTTTTCTTCCAGATATTCGTTTGTTCTGGAAAACGGATGGCTGCCGAAAATCCACGGTATGCAGAGAGCGGACTCGGATGAGCGGACATCAGCACCAGATGCTTTGGATTGTGGATCATCTCTTTTTTCCGCTGCGCCGGACGGCCCCAGAGGATGAATACCATCGGGCGGTCCTGCCCGGCGAGCACTTTGATTGCCGCGTCCGTGAACTGCTCCCAGCCGATTTCCTTGTGGGAATTTGCCTGATGCGCACGCACAGTCAGCACCGTGTTCAGCATCAGAACACCCTGCCGTGCCCATTTTTCGAGATAACCGTTGTTCGGGATGTAGCATCCCAGATCGTCTTCGAGTTCCTTGTAAATATTGACCAGAGACGGCGGAATGTCTACTTCCGGTTTTACGGAAAAGCAGAGTCCGTGCGCCTGTCCCGGCTCGTGGTACGGATCCTGGCCTAAGATGACCACTTTGACCTGCTCGAGCGGGGTAAAGTGGAACGCATTGAAAATATCATCAGCCGGCGGGTAAATCGTGTGGGTTTTGTACTCCGCTCCCACCGTCTGAAACAGTTTTTTATAATAATCTTTGGAGAATTCTCCTTTCAGGGCATTGGCCCAGCTTCCGCTAAGAGGCGGCATATCGTTTTCTCCCTTCCTTTTACAGGCGGACCGGCACATTGCGGCCTGCCAGATATTCTTTGACTTCACGAATTTCCAGTTCTTTGTAGTGGAACAGGGATGCGGCAAGTGCAGCATCGGCTTTTCCTTCGGTTAAAGCGTCATAGAAATGCTCCAGCGTTCCTGCGCCGCCGGATGCAATGACCGGGATACCGACGCTTTCTGCGATGGTTCTTGTCAGCTCAATATCGTATCCCGCCTTTGTTCCGTCGCAGTCCATGCTGGTGAGCAGGATTTCTCCGGCGCCAAGGCTTTCTTGCTTTTTTGCCCACGCAACGGCATCGATGCCGACATCGATGCGGCCGCCGTTTTTATAGATATTCCAGCCGCTTCCGTCCGCTCTTTTCTTGGCGTCGATCGCAACGACCACGCACTGGCTGCCGAATTTCTGTGCCGCGTCGTGGATGAGCTGCGGATTGTTGATGGCAGAGGAGTTGATCGAGATTTTATCGGCTCCTTCGCGGAGCAGCATCTTGAAATCATCCACGGTACGGATTCCGCCGCCAACGGTGAATGGGATAAAAACGTTTGCTGCTACTTTGCGTACCATATCAACGACGGTTCCTCTCTGATCGGAGGAAGCAGTGATATCAAGAAAAACAACTTCATCGGCTCCTGCCTTGTCGTACGCTTTTGCGATCTCCACCGGGTCGCCGGCATCTTTTAAATCGACGAAATTAACGCCTTTTACGACTCTTCCGTTTTTTACATCCAGGCATGGGATAATTCGTTTTGTAAACATCCGTCAGTCCTCCTCTCCAATTTCCGCAAAATTTTTCAGAATGGCAAGCCCAAGATCTGAGCTCTTTTCCGGGTGGAACTGGCAGGCGAACAGATTTTCTTTTTCCACGGATGCATGGATGTGTGTACTGTACTCTGTCGTTGCTTTTACAATTTCCTCCTCTTCTGCTTTCAGATAGTAGGAGTGGACAAAGTAAACATACGATTCCTGCAGGATGCCTTTGAATAAGCGTCCACCGTTCTGCAGATGGATGGAATTCCAGCCCATGTGCGGAATCTTTAAGCCCTCTTTGTCCGGAATCCGGAGAATTTCTCCTTTTAACAGGCCAAGGCCTGCAACGCCCGGGCTCTCTTCGCTGCGTTCAAACAGGATCTGAAGTCCGAGGCAGATTCCAAGAAACGGAGTCCCTTTTTCTACGATTTCATGAATAACCGGTACCAGATGATAGCGGTTCAGATTTTCCATCGCATCTCCAAAGCTGCCGACACCCGGCAGAACGACGTGATCTGCGCGTTTTAACACGTCTGGATCCCTGGTCAGTACAACCTCTTTTCCAAGGCTTTGAAAGGCTTTTTCCACGCTTTTTATATTTCCGGCATCATAATCGATCAGTGCAATCATAGGTGGGTCCTCCTCGTTTGTTATTTCAGTCCACGCCCCCTGTCATTGGGGGCATCTCTGCTGTTCTTTTGCAAACAGTACACTTCATTCTAACATACCGTTTTCTAAAATTCAAATTTTGAAAGTTATAAAATTATACAAAAATGCAGAAATTCTTAAGATTTCTTTTACTCCCGCTCCTTTCTTTCTTTTTATACTGGACAAATGGCGGGCATCACGCTACAATAAGAGCGTTGCACTAAGAAACGATAACATTTTGTAAAAAACGAGAGGTGTATATGATTACCAAATATCTGATTGTATTTTTGATTTCCATGGTTCCGCTCATCGAGCTGCGTGGTGCGATTCCGTACGCGGTAGCTTTCCATATTCCGACGCTTCCGGCCTATCTGATCGCCGTCATCGGAAATATGCTTCCGGTTCCGGTTATTTTCCTGTTCGCTCGAAAGGTTCTTGTCTGGGGATGTGATAAAAAGTATATCGGAAAGTTCTTCACCTGGTGTCTGGAAAAAGGCGAAAAAGGCGGGGAAAAACTGAAAGCAAAAGCCGGCCGCGGACTTCCGCTCGCCTGCTGCTCTTCGTCGGCATCCCGCTCCCGGGAACCGGCGCATGGACCGGCACACTGGCCGCAAGTATCCTCGATATGGACTTTAAGACCAGCGTTCTCGCCATCATGGGCGGTGTTCTCCTTGCAAGCGTCATCATGCTGCTTGCAAGTTCCGGCGTATTCGGGGCAATTGGGGCGCTTTTGGCGTAAACGGCTCTGCTTCCGTTTCAATTCCATAAAATTTGGCTTACAGCCGCACAGATTTGTTTTTCCGATCTGTGCGGCTGTTTTTGTATAACTTTTTTCTAACAGAAATTTTCCCTGCTGTTTCCTGTTCACGTTTTTCCGGATCGAATTCTGTTTCTTTTCTTCCAGTATTTTCTTGTACTATTTTCATTTTTCCTCTTGAACATTCGTTCGATTTGTGTTACACTTCTTTTATCGAACAGTTGTTCCTTTTTATAAAAGTACCTGTTATCTTATTGTTTTACTTTTATTCGTATTCATTTGGACATAGAAAGGAATTTTTCTGCCATGCAGTTATCATCACAAACACTTTCTCTCTCCGAGAAGCTGAATCTTCTCGCTGACGCGGCCAAATACGACGTTGCGTGCACTTCCAGCGGTGTGAACCGTGCCGGAAAACAGGGACATCTCGGCAATTCGGTCTCCTGCGGTATCTGCCACAGCTTTTCTTCCGACGGACGCTGTATCTCTCTGTTGAAAATTCTGCAGAGCAACGACTGTATCTACGACTGTAAATACTGCGTCAACCGCGCCGGGAATGACCGGCAGCGCGCCACGTTTACACCGGAGGAGGTCTGTACACTCGTCACAGAATTTTATCGCCGAAACTATATTGAGGGACTCTTTTTAAGTTCCGCCGTCTGCAAAAATCCTGCCCATACGATGGAGCTCATGTACCGTACTCTGCATCTTTTACGTAATCGTTACCGCTTTAACGGTTACATCCACGTCAAAGCTATCCCGGGCGCACCCGCCGAGCTGATCGAAAAGACCGGCTATCTCGCCGACCGCATGAGCGTCAATCTGGAACTCCCGACCGGAGAAGGGCTGCAGAAACTGGCCCCGCAGAAGACACAGAAAGCGATTTTAAAACCCATGCGCCAGATCCAGTCCGGTATTGTAGATTACCGGCTGACCGCAGGGAAAAGTGCTTTTTTAGAGCGTTCCTCGGGAAACCGCTATCTCTCCCACTCCATTTTCGATACACGAAAGCAGATTTCCGCCTCCGCTGCCGATCTGGCTGGATCTCTTCTTCCTCCGCGCGGTCGCTGCCGGAAAAGGAACGCTCTTCTCCCTTCGTTCCTGCCGGCCAGAGCACGCAGATGATCATCGGTGCGACAAAGGAAAACGATTACCAGCTTCTCTCCACCTCACAGCTTCTCTACCAGCAGTATGACCTGAAGCGCGTCTTTTACTCCGCCTACATTCCGGTCAACGAGGATTCCGCCCTGCCCTCACGTGAAACCAAGCCGCCGCTTCTTCGGGAACACCGCCTTTATCAGGCAGACTGCTGCTCCGCTTCTACGGTTTTCAGGCGGATGAACTGCTCGATGAAGCCCACCCGAACTTCCATGCACAGCTCGACCGAAATGCGACTGGGCACTGCGCCATATGGAGCTGTTTCCAGTGGAGATCAACACGGCTGAGTATGCCGACCTTCTGCGCGTTCCCGGCATCGGGCCGAAATCGGCCATGCGGATTGTAAAGAGCCGCAGAAGCTCCCATCTTTCCTTTGAGCACCTGAAAAAGATCGGTGTGGTGCTGAAACGCGCCAAATATTTTATCACCTGCGAGGGAAAAATGATGTATCACATGCGGCTGGAACAGCAGTTTCTGACCCGGCAGCTCACGGGAGAGGAAGCCGCCTCCAACTGGGAGGTTTCCCATCCGGAACAGTATCAGCAGCTTTCTCTGTTTGATGCTGCCGTACCTGGGCATATATAATCCCGGGCGTTCTTCTCACGGAAAAGCTTTTTTGCTGTATCTGCGCTTTTTTTGCAGAAGGCTGTTGTCTGTATCAATTGATTTCAGAAAGGATTTTATTATGACTGTTTACACCTGCAGTCCGGATCTTGCGTCGATCCTGACCTGCATCTATGAAGCCTGGAATTCCCGTCTCGGCTACCGCAATGTACGCTGATGACGGAACCAGTCGGCAATCTGGAGCTGTTCTGCGATTACTGCCATGTTGAGCCGGACAAAGAAAAAGCCGCCAGCGTCACGCGATCCATTCAAAAGAAGATCGGCGCAGCAGCCTGGCGGCTCGTCTATCTCTGTGCAATGTCCGAGAGAAGCGACGCTCCCGACATCATTTATCGTTTTCTGCTCTACGGCTTTTCCTATGGAAAGGATACCCTGCATATGCTGCAGGAACCGGCGGTATTCCACGCTTTTGAAGTTTCCCGTCAGGTCACAAATGAAGCGCATTCGTTCCGGGAATTTATCCGTTTTGCAAATATTTCCTCCGGTTTTCCGATCCTGGTCTCGCATATTTCCCCGAAATCCAATGTGCTGACCCTGGTCGCTCCCCATTTTTCTGACCGGCTCCCCTCAGAAAACTGGATGATTCTCGATGATAACCGGCAGCTTGCCGTCGTGCATCCCGCTGACCGGCCCTTTTATCTGACCCGTCTTTCTCCGGATGAAATAGAACGCCTTTCCCTCACGGAATCCACTTCGGACCCTTACGAAGAACTCTGGAAAGGATTTTTCACCGCAATTGCCATCAAAGAGCGTTCCAATCCCGACTGTCAGCGTACGCATCTGCCGCTCCACTACCGGATCATATGCCGGAATTTAAAAATTTTTAGAGTCTTAGAATTTTTCCAGCTGTTCCATGTTCAGCACAAACACAGTACAGCCTCCTGTCTGGGTATCAATCGGAACAGAGTAATTTCCGCCCGGGCAGAAGTTTCCGCTTTCCATCGGGGTGGCCGCATAGGTAACTGTTTTCCGAAGCCCTGCTTCCTGTTTTAAGATCGCAAGCACAGCGTCGAGCTTATGATCATCGGTTCCGATCAGCAGTGTTGTGTTCTTCTCCTTCAGGAAACCGCCGGTCGTGGCAAGCTCCGTCACAAAAAAGCCTTTTTTGTTCAACTCGGCAATGGTGTCTGCCTCGTCCTCTTTCCGTAATACAGCAACAATTAACTTCATACAAATTCCTCCTCGCATCCTCCGGTCAAACGGATTCTGATTTTTGAAAAGTCAGCTGCTTATGCCGTATGGCACATTGCATTTTTCTGTTTTCACAGTAAAAATAGCATAATGTCACGGAAAAAGAAAGTCTTTTTTTACTTTTTCACTTCAAATCCGTATGACACGGTTCCATTTTCGAATACCGCGTCCACTTCGTAGATGTAGCCGGCCTCGGCTCCCGGAATGCTCCAGCTCTCCGCATGCTCCACAGAAACGCTTTCTCCCTCCGGGTAACCATTGCCAAAGTTCTGCCCCCGGTCTTCGGCCGGCCATCTTTCTGCTGTGACAGAATCCGGCTCCTCCGAGAAGACAAGCTCCAGATCGGTTTTTCCTTCGTCATTTGCTGTATGCAGATCACTCAGTTCCGTCCATTCCAGAATGAACGCACTGTCCGCAACGACGTTCTGACCATTGCCGTCCTCATCAACATAAGACCAGGTATAACCTCCCTGTGTTGCCATAGCTGTCACCTGGGCATTTGGCTGTGTGTAGCACAGATTCAGAAACGGAATTTCCGATGGATCCTTTTCCGGCAGAATCTGGGAAAGTTCCTCATCGAATTTTTCTGCATCCGCCTCCGTACCGCCGCTGATTCTCATAATACGGCTGATACCCGGATATTGTCCCGGATAGGAGTTCAGCATAATACCGTCGCCCTCCACTTGAAGAAAATCTCCTTTTTTGATCTCGGACGGATCAATAGCATTTCCATTTTCATCGTAAAGTGTGTCGGACGGTGTATGTGTCACATAGATGTTTCCGTGTTCCAGATCTCCCAGGTACCATAACCCGGAATCTTCTGCAAGAAATACGGCTTTCTGTACTTCTTCTGCCCTATTGCTGTCCGCTGCAGTACTTGCTGTATCTGCATTCAGATTTCGGTCCCGTTCCGTTTTCATATAGATTCCGCCTCCAATCAGCACGGCGGCAACTACAACACCGGTCACTCCAAAAATAACTGCGTTTTCTTTTTTCATAAGCGTATTCTTCCTTTCCTGTTGTTTTCCCGTTTTTTTTACACGACTTGTTTTATCTTTCTGCAAGACATGCAAGAAACGGTTCCCCGTACTTTTCAAATTTGCTCTCGCCGACACCAGAGACCGCCAGCATTTCCTCTTTGTTGGACGGTTTCTCCATCGCCATCTGGATCAGTGTTTTATCCGAGAAGATAATATACGGAGGCACTTTATGCTCCTTTGCAAGCTCCATCCGGAGTGCCCGCAGTTTTTCGAATACCGCGGCCTCCTCGTTGGAAAGATCCTTTGCCGCTGCCGAGGTTTTTGTCTTTGTCTTCTCTTTTGCGGCTTTCGGAATCCGTTTTTCTTCTTTTGCCATCTTCATCAGCATCGTGCCGTCCTCATCCAGCAGCTCCGCCGCTTTTGGCAACAGGCGCACAATGCTGTATGTGTCGGCCGTTACATAGAGATATTCCCGGACCTGCAGTTTCATTTAAGATCTGCCGCAGCCGGTAGACCGGCTCTTTTGCCAGTTCCCCGTAATGGGAGTTTTCATCCATGCGGTACTGGCGGATTTTCGCGGTATTCGCACCGTGCAGGGTATCGAGAATCACCGTCGTGCCGTAGCGCTGACGGCATTCCCGCACACAGCCAAGGATTGCCTTTGCCGCCGCTGTCACATCCACCGTTTCAAATTCCGAGAGGCAGTTGGAACAGTTTCCACAGTAATTGGAACCGTATTCCCCGAAATACCGCAGGATATAATCTCTGAGGCACTCATGGGTGAAACAGTAAAACGTCATTTTCTTCAGCCGTTCCTCCTCCCGCTGACGGATCAGCGCTGTCGTCTCGGGATCCTCACTCTCCTGCGCCATGTTTTCGATAAAAAACTGGTTTGTGATCACATCCTGTCCCGCGTACAGCAGAATGCATTCCGCCGGAAGGCCATCCCGTCCCGCACGGCCGGTCTCCTGGTAATAGCTTTCCATATTTTTCGGCATATTATAATGGATGACGTACCGCACATTCGATTTATCGATTCCCATACCAAAAGCGTTTGTCGCTACCATGATCTGCTTCCGGTCATAAATAAAATCTTCCTGGTTTTCCTTCCGTTCCAGGTCAGAGAGACCCGCATGGTATCTTGTGACAGAATATCCTTTCTGCTCGAGTTTCTCACAGACCTCCTCCACATTTTTTCTGGTCAGACAGTAAATAATTCCGCAGTCCGCCTCGTGCTCTGCAAGGATGATTCCACGGCTGCGAATTTATCTTTCGGCTGCTGTACCGTAAATTTCAGATTTTTCCGGTCAAAGCCTGTGACCAGACGTACCGGATCACGCAAAGACAGCAGTGCTTCGATATCATCCCGTACCTCTTTTGTTGCCGTTGCCGTAAAGGCACCGATCACCGGCCGTGCGGGAAGCTGCTCGACAAACTCTGTGATTTTCAGGTAGCTTGGGCGGAAATCCTGACCCCACTGGGAAATACAGTGTGCCTCATCAACACTAAGCATCGAAATTTCCATCGACTGCACCGCGCACAAAAATTCCGGTGTCAGAAGGCGTTCCGGGGCGACATAAATAATCTTGTACCGGCCCTCCATGCAAAGCCAGAGTGCCTTCCGGTACTGCGCCGCACTTAAGGAGCTGTTCAGAAACGCAGCGTGAATCCCCGCCTGGTTCAGGGTCGATACCTGATCCTTCATCAGAGAAATCAACGGTGATACCACCAGGGTAATTCCTGGCAGCAGAAGCGCCGGAATCTGATAACACAGCGATTTTCCTGCTCCGGTCGGCATGATGCCGAGCACGTCCTGTCCGTTCAGAAGCGCATCCACCAGCATCTCCTGCCCCTCCCGGAAGGAATCGTAACCGAAGTACTTTTTTAAAACCTCATATTTTGTCATCTTGTTTTTCTCTGCCCTTTCCATCCACTCTACCTCCATTGTGACATAGATTGCAGGTAAAGTCAAACAGATGTGTGCCGCATGTTTTCTTTCATCCATACATATATTGTCTCAAAAAGTCCTGGAGGGGGATTTTATGCGTTCTCTTTCACCCCTTTCCCGCCGGATTCTGAAAAAAGCCGGTATCGCCGCCGCTTTTTTCTGCTCCGCTTTCCTTTTTGGCTCTGTTCTGTCCCACTTTACCTGCCGTGCGCTCCGAAAGGCAGCCCCAGTTTTTCTCTCTGCTGCGCCGGAGACACCTGTTTCTTCCGTTTCGATGCCCGTCCTCTCCTCTGCTGCCGAAAACTGGGGCTCTCCTTCCCGGAAAAGGGAAGACTCCCGTCGCAATGCTACATCCGAAGAGCTTGCCGCCTACAACGCCTGGTTTGCCGCTTCACCGGAAGAAAACATCATCTATCTGACGTTTGACTGCGGCTATGAAAACGGCAACACCCCGGCGATCCTTGACGCACTCCAGAAGCATCAGGCACCCGCGGCTTTCTTTGTTGTCGGCAATTTTCTCTCCGACCAGCCGGATCTTGTCAAACGCATGGCGGCAGAAGGCCATATCGTCGGAAACCACACCTGGTCGCACCCGGATATGTCCAAAATCTCCACGCAGGAAGCCTTCTCAGAAGAACTGAACCGAGTCTCCACACTTTATCAGGAAACCACCGGCCAGGAAATGGTGAAATTTTACCGGCCGCCGCAGGGAAAATACAGCACACAGAACCTGCAGATGGCAAAGGACCTCGGATACCAGACGTTTTTCTGGAGTCTCGCCTATGTAGACTGGTACCAGGATCAGCAGCCGACCCACGAGGAGGCTTTCAAAAAGTTGACCGGACGCATTCATCCCGGTGCCATCGTCCTGCTTCATAATACCTCATCCACCAACGCGGAGATTCTCGATGAGCTGCTGACGAAATGGGAAGAAATGGGATATTCTTTCGGCTCTCTCGATCAGCTCGCATCGAAATCTGCCTGAGGACCGGAAATACGGTTTCTCATGTATTTCTATCTTTCTTTTGTTCTGCTTTTTTTATCCTGCTTTCAAACCGGAATGCCTCCTCTTTTACTTCCTTCCAGAGCCGCAGCACACAGAGCAGATTCGGCACCGCCATGCAGGCATTGGCAAGCTCCGCAAAATTCCAGACCGTTTCCGCCATGCAGACGCACCCGGCAAACGCTGCAAAGCAGAAGAAAACACGGTAAACCATTCCGAAGCTATCCTTTTTCACCAGCCAGAGAAACGCCTGCTCCCCCTGGTATGCCCAGCCGGCCATCGTTGCAAATGCGAACAGCAGAATCCCGACCGCGACAACATAGCCTCCCGCCGGTCCGAACACACTTCAAAGGCCTGAATTACCATCGCCGCTCCATCCGCTTTTTCCGCCTCCAGTATCCCTCTGCCGCCCCGGTCACTCCAACGGCAAGGCCGGTCACAAGACAGATCACCATGGTATCAACGAACACACCTGTCATGCTGATCGTACCCCTGCCGCACGGGATCGTCGGTCTGTGCCGCCGCAGCACTGATTCCTCCTGCTCCAAGCCCTGCTTCATTCGAAAACACACCGCGGGAAATTCCATACCGCAAGGCCGGCGGCAGCAAGGAAATTCCCGCACCCACCGCTCCTCCCGATACCGCCCGGAAAGAAAACGCGTCCCGTACTATCGCAAGCAGTGTCCGCGGAAGCTCTCCGGCGTGCAGACCGATTACCATTCCTGCCCCGCCCAGATAAAAGAGTGCCATTCCCGGTACCAGCACCTCCGCCGCTTTTGCAATGGAACGCAGTCCGCCTGTCACCACGAGCAGAAGAAGAATCGTCAGCACCAACGCGCTTTTTCTCTTGCCACGCCAAACGTATCCTGCATCGCCAGCGCAATCGAGTTTGCCTGCGTCATATTGCCCATTCCGAGAGATACCAGCACGGTGCTTCCGGCAAAAAACACAGCCAGCATCTTCGCCAGCCGCTCCCCCGGAAATGCTCTGGTCAGCGTCACCATCGGACCGCCGCAGTATGTTCCGTCTTTTCTTTGCATCCGGTACTGCACCGAGAGAAAACTCTCAGAAAATTTCAAAGCAAGTCCCACAACCGCCGCCAGCATCATCCATCCCAGTGCTCCCGGTCCTCCAAGCGCCATTGCGGAGGCAACCCCCACGATATTGCCCGTCCCGATCTCCGCCGCAAGTTCCGTCATCAGCGATGCGAACGGCGAAACTCCCGCTTCTGTTTTCTCCCCGCTGTACCTCGCCTCACGGCCGAATGCTGTACGAAGCGCAAAGAACAACCGTCGAATGGGTAGCGCGCGAAGCTGGATGGTCAGAAAAATGCCTGTCCCAAGCAGCAGAAAAAGAAGCGGCGGTCCCCAGGCGGCTGCATTCACCGCTTTTAGAAATGCATTGATTTTTTCGAGCGTGGCCATATCCATTCCTCCTGTACAAAGTTCCAAAGGAAAGCAGTTCCCGTCCCTCCATTGTTAAACGGTTTTCTGTCCATGCATCGCAATGTTTTCTCTGCACTTTATGCAGCACCGCACAAAAAAAAGAACCCGACAGCAGCCTTACGGCCCGTCCGGTTCTTTCGATCTTCATCTTATTTTGTTGTATTCCGCTTCCGCCCGTTTTTCAGGACTCCTGCTCCTTTAAATCATCCGCCACGAGAACACCCGCTTTGAAGCCCATCAGCATCATCTCGAGCATTTCTGCATCGTAATTGCGGTATTTCAGGTAATAAAACAGCGAATCGAGATAATTCAGAAAGCCTTTTTTCGTCTCCGGACTTAAAATCACCCGTTTTCCGTCGCCCATCAGATATTTGGCAATCCGGGAAAAGACGAACTTTTCGTTCAGAAATGCCATCGCATCCGATGTCTCATCCTCCACCAGGATCTGGATCGGTTTTCTCCGCAGCAGCCAGTAGGTCTCATAGGAGATCACTTTCAATGAATTGATATGCTTTGCCTGATGAAAATGTTTCAGGCGGGAAATATCCGTGAAATAGTCCAGCACTGCATGGCTCAACAGCGACTCGCTGATCTGGATTTTCTCGCGGATGCCGAGACTCTTGGCAAATTCCTCGATTTCTTCGTAAAAAACAGCGTAACGGCTCTGGATTACTTCCTCGGAAAATTCTTCCAGAAGTCCGTCGTAGTTTGTGTATATTTTTTCTATTGTATTCATTTTTCCTCCCCGGGCAGATTCAGGATTTCATAGCAGAGTTTCGTCCGGATAAAGTCGGTATATTCGGTCATCTCGCGTTTTTCCATTGTTCCGTAGCGGATCGGCGAGGTATTTCCCATCAGATGTTTTCGGATTTTTCCGGCTTTGACTGCCGCCATCATATTCTCCGCAGAGTCCTCTGCTGCATGAGAGAAGCCCATGCGGCCCGTGTTTCTTCCATCCATTTTTTATCCTTTCCCATGTCTGAAAAGCAGTTTTATTCTTTCAGTATGCTCCAGACGGCATCATCCATCGTATGAATTTCGTTCAGATCGCGTTTTTCCACCGCTGCCTTGACCTGCGGTTTTAATTCACGCTTGCGCACAATCGTTTCCTTGCTCTGGAACTTCTCATCCGGCACAACCTGGAGACGGCGGTAGAACGATCCCATCTCATCTCCCATGCCCGCCAGACGGTTCAGCAGCTCGGAAAACTCTGTCAGCATGGCGTTTCCCTTGCGCCGCGGATAAAGAATGCTGTGGTCAATCTCTCCCCAGCCCTCCTCGAACAGCGTCTTAATCTGAATTTCAATGTAGACGCCGCGGTAAACGACAATGTAATGCACCGCACGGTAATGTTTCCGGTCCAGAATGTTCTCCTCCGGAATCCAGTTCACATAGATGTCGCGTAATCGCCAAGTCTTGTATGGACTTTCGGCGGCTCTGCCATATAGCCCGATGCGTTCTGGTCGTAGTCACGGCCGTAATCACGGATGTATTTTTCCGGATCGTTTTTAAACCAGTGGATAATGTATTTATGGAAGTTTACCCAGTCCTCCCGATACAGCAAGAGTCCCCGGATTCCGATCAGGTCTGTCACATAACGCATGTAGTTTGTCGCATCCATTTTCCGGTATTTTGCATAATTTTCCAGACGCTTGCGCACCAGCTTTTCCACCAGATGTTCGGTGTCCTTCAGGCGGCTGTGGTACGACTGCAGTCCGATCTCTTTTTCCTTGTCCTGCAGAAATTCTGCTACGAATTCTTTTCGGATCTTTTCCAGCGTCGGCCGGCGCCGTTCATAATCATCCGCAATTTCCAGCAGTTCTTCCCAGGAAATATCTGCCTCTTCAAATTCCTGCGGCAGAATCCCAAATTCTGCAGAAACTCGCCCTTTGTCAGATACACGTAGATTCCTCGCTCTCTTTGTCAATTCAACGTACAGGTTTCTTTTTTTCAGAACGCACCCCGGAGAAACCCGGCCCCGCTGCGTTCTGACGCACCGGAGAGATTATAGCACATTCATCCCCGCTTCACAAGTAAAATCTTTATTTAAGAATGCACATTTCCACTTTAATCTTTCTGCCAATTTCTTAAACTTTCCTTAAGCTGTCTTGATGTTTCACCTGCCCATGGTAAGATAATCGTGACTTGGCAGAATTATCTGCTGTTTACACTTACATTAAGAGGGAGGTCTTTTTTATGTGGACTCGAGAGGAACTGAAAACCCGCGGAAAAGCCGCATTTTTACGCAATTACTGGATCTGTGTGGTAGCCGCCCTGATTCTGACTCTGCTGGTCGGAAGCGGTACTTCTAATTCTGGAAATTCCAACAATGACAGCCATCAGACTAACTCGGTCGGTATATCTGGATTTACGATTTCTTCCGATAACTTCAATGTGGAATCCTTTGCAGAAAGATTCACCCCGCTTGGACCGGTTTAAATTTGTTTTTACTGTCTTCAGCGGCATTGTACTTCTTGTCATTGGTCTTGCCTTTATTCTGATCCGTATTTTGTTCTTGCACCATTTGAG
>ENA-OQDD01000563-OQDD01000563.1-human-gut-metagenome-genome-assembly--contig:-NODE-563-length-14753-cov-2.686927_pt1 | contig 14753 bp, 20 predicted proteins | sample MGYA00242507_ERZ504598 | MGnify/ENA primary metagenome ERZ504598 (study PRJEB26092, sample SAMD00036318) | human gut metagenome | host: Homo sapiens | study: EMG produced TPA metagenomics assembly of... | reverse complement strand
GCCGATGGTACGGAGAAGGTGCTGTCCACAGTGCCGTACGACCAGACCGTGGTCATCGACGTCACCGGTGGCGATGATGAGATTCTGGCTCGGATGAAGCGTCGTGGACGCCGTGACGTGCGCAAGTCTCTGCGCGAGTGCCCGGCCGAGGTTGCCGATGAGACGGATAAGGCGCTGGCCGATTTCTCCGAATATTACGATGTGATGGTCGAGACCGGCCAGCGCGATGGATTCACGCCTGCTCCGATGAGCGACTACTCCGATATGATCGGCGCGTTGGGTGCCGATCATTGCCGTGTGTTCGCCCGCACGTATTGAAGACCGTGTGGTGGCATGGTCGATTGTCACCGTGAATGGCACACATGCGGTGCGCTACTATGCCGGCATGCGCAACGAGGTTATGCGTCTGCATGTGACCGACAAGCTGCTGTATTCCGAATGCTGCATCCTGGGCTCGCAGGGTATTACTGAATACGATCTCATGGGCATTGGCTCCGATTTCGCGCCGTCTCTCAAGGGCCTTAACGAGTTCAAGTGCAAGTTCACCGAGGAAATCACCCCGGTGGCCCCCGCCCGCGACGTACCCATCAAGAAGGTCTTCTACAAGACTCTGCAGACTGTACAGGGCGTGCGCAAGGCATTGCGCTAATACCTCCCCGCTCCCGCTGGCGGGAGCTGTCGAACGAAGCGAGACTGAGGGCGGTCTTTCGATATGGACCGCCCTCAGTCACCTGTGGTACCAGTTCCTGTCAGCGGGAACCATTCGTTTATCGTTCGAGTTTTTGACTCACCACGCTGTTACGCCATCGGCTCTCATGGTTACGCCGTAAAGCGCGTCGGCAATCGACATGGTGCGTTGCTGGTGCGTAATGATGATGAGCTGCGCATGGGCGCGTAGCTCATTGAACGCATTAATCAAACGGGTCAGGTTCACGTCGTCCAACGCGGCCTCGACCTCGTCCATCACATAGAACGGGCTGGGGCGGGCGGTGAAAATCGCGAACAGCAACGCCAGCGCGGTCAGCGAACGTTCGCCGCCGGACAGGAGGCTCAGCTGTTTGACACGCTTGCCGGCCGGGCTGGCCTCGACCAGTACGCCGGTGGTGAGCATGTCTTCCGGGTTTTCCAGGCGCAGTCGCCCGGTGCCGCCTGGGAACAGCGTGGCGAACATCTGCTCGAATGCCTCGGCGGTATCGTCGAACGCGGATTTGAATACCTGGACCATCGTGGAATCGAGATCCTTGATGAGCTGCATCAAATCGTCACGTGATTTGACCACATCGTTGCGCTGATCATTGAGATACTTGTTCCGCTCCTCAAGCGCTTCGAATTCCTCGGTGGCCAAAGGGTTGATCTTGCCGAGTGCGGCCAGCTCGCGGCGAGCCTTATCGAGACGCTTCTTCTGCTCCTGACGGTTATACGGCACGGTCTTAAAGCGGGCGGAATCGCCGTTGGTGCCGGCCTCTCCCCCGGTTTCTCCCTCTTCGGTCCCAGCCTCAGCTTCCGTCTCATCCAACGGCACAGGGTTGCCTCATCATCCAGCACGGGCACCGGCTGTTCGGGGCCGTAATCACTAACCAATTCCTCCAAAGTGAGACCGAGTTCGTCGGACACTTTCTGCATGAGCTGCCCGGATTCGGCGGCCAACCGTTCGCGGTTTACATCCAAGGCATGTTCGCGCCCGGTCAGATCGGTGACCTTGGGCTCGATCTGGTTGCGCTGCGCGCGCAGGGCCTTGAGTTCCTCGTCATGGCTGGAGGCGGCGGCCTGCAGCTCGTCTCGTTTGGCGGCCACGTCATGCAGCGTATGCTCTACCATGGCGGCCACTGCTCGCGCGTCATCGGCCACGCCTTGCAGGTGTGCGGCCTGCTCGCGTCTGCGATCGTTCAACGCCTCGATGCGGGCGCGGCGTTCGGCGGCTTCTTTGGCGTTGTCCCGCAGCAGCCCGGCCTGTCGGCTCAGTGACTCCCCTTTGCGGCTTGCTTCGGTCCACGCGATTTTGCGGCGACCTCATGCTCGCGAGTCAGGTTCAGTTCGCGCTCCAGCGTGCGTTCGCGTTCATCGAGTTCGTCGAAATCGGCATGTTCCGCTGTGGATTGCTGGGCCGATGCCAAAGCGCGATTGAGGTCGTCAAGCTTGAGCTGATGCTCGTTGCAATTCTCTTGGGTCTCGGTGATTTTCCTATCCAGCTGGTCGAGCTGACGGGTGAACGATGCGATGCGATCCGTGGCGGATTTCAGAGATTTCTCCGCCTGTTGGGCTTTGAGCCGGGCTTCGGTGCGTTTGGCGGATTCCTGATCGACGAGTCGGGCCGCTTCATCGCGTTTGGCTTTGGCCTCGGCCACTTGCTCAGCCATTCCGCCGTCTTGAGCGGTCAACTGTTTGACCTGTGCCAATGCTTTGTCTCGGCGTGCGGCCAAAGACAGGTCCGATTGAGAGATGGAAGAGCCGCCGACCGCCGCCACGCCGTGCGCAAAGGTCTCGCCGTTCTTGCTGACGGCCCGCATGCTTCGCCGGATGCCACAATCTGCTGGGCTTCGTCGGCGGTGCCGGCCATGGCTACATCAGCCAGCAGGAGACGCACGGTGTGCACGACAGCTTCGGCCTGTGCCGGGTTCTTTGCATCTGGGTTCGCAGTGACGAGTGCTGCCAGCGCGCTGCCCGATCGCGGGGCGGCCGCCGTGTTCTCGGCGCTACTCTCCTCCGACTCCGTGCCCGGCTCTGTGGCGGGATCGCCGGCAATGCTCGCGGTCAGCACCACGGCTTTGCCGAGCTTATCTTCCCGAGCGCGTTCGAGGGCGTGCAACATGTTGCCTGCCTCGGGTACCACGATGGCGCTGGCATACTGGTCGAGCGCGTGGGCCACGGCTTCTTCCCAGCCTTCGGCCACATGGATGAAGTCGGTGAGTCGGCCAAGCGAGGCCACGTCCGTGTCGCGTTCCAATGATCCGGAAGCATTGCGGCTGTCTAGCGTGTCGGCAAGCGCATCGGCCTTGGCTTTGAGCGAGATGATCTTGGACTGTATCTCGCGCTGCTTATCGGCGAGTTCGTTCAGTCGTTCGCGCATTCGGCGAGCGTCGCACGTGCGGCGTCCAATGCGGCACCGTCATCGTCGGCAATGGAGTCCGCTTCGCTGCGCAATGCGTCCAGCTGTTGCCGGGCATCGTCGCGCTGGGAAGTCAGCGAGTCACGTTGGGAGGCGTAATCCTTGGCGCGGCTGGTCGCCAGTTGCACGGCGGATTCCTCGCGGGCGATGAGTTCGCGCAATCGAGCGATTTGTGCATCGCGCTCCTGTTGCGGTTTTGCGCAGTTCCGTCAAGGTCTGACGGACTGAAGCAAGCTTCTTCTCGTCGTCGGCGCGTTCCTCGGTGGCCTTGTCGAGTGCGATGCGCGCATCGGCCACGGCCTTGGTCTGTGCCGCGGCCTGAGACTCCAGTTCCTCGGCTCGTTTGACGAGTATGCCGGGATCCTCACCGAAATTGGTGACGATCTGGCCGGTGAGTGACCGGCTGCGCTCTTCGGCTAACTGGGCGAGAGCGTTCAGTCGTTCACGGGTCTGCGAGAATTCATGCCAGTATTGGTTGGCCTTGGCGATGGCCGGACTGGATTCAGAGCTCAACGCCTCGACCTGTTCGATGCGTACTTTGACTTGGGCGAGTTCACGCTGGGCGACGGCCAGCTGGTTACGCACATCGCCAAGCTCTTGACGTACCGTGTCGCGGCGGCTCATCGAACGTTGGGCGTCTTCGGCATACAGGCGTGCTTGGGCGTCGCGTACGGATATCTGAATCGCGTCGGCGCGCCGGGAGATGCGTGCCTGGCGTCCGAGGGGCCGAGCTGGCGGTGAATCTCCCCAGCAAATCGTCAAGTCGACTCAGGTTCGTTTCGGTATTGGCCAACTTGCGCAACGCGCGTTCCTTGCGCTTGCGGTGCTTCAGGATGCCGGCGGCCTCTTCGATGAACGCGCGGTGGCCGGACGGGTCGGCCTTCAGAATCGCATCCAATCGTCCCTGACCCACAATCACGTGCATCTGCTGGCCAAGACCGGTATCGGAGAGGAGTTCCTGAATGTCGAGCAGACGGCATTGCGAGCCGTTGATCGCGTATTCGGAGCCTCCGTTGCGGAAGATGGTGCGGGAGATGGTGACTTCCGTGTAATCGATATCGAGCGTGTGATCGGAATTATCGATGGTCAGGCTCACCTGTGCACGGCCTAATGGCGGGCGGGAGGACGTGCCTGCGAAAATCACGTCCTCCATCGAAGTGCCGCGCAGGTTTTTGGCGCCCTGCTCACCCATTACCCAGATCAGGGCGTCGACGATGTTCGACTTGCCCGAACCGTTGGGGCCGACGACCGCGTGATGCCGGGCTCGAAGCGCAGCGTGGTGGCGGAGGCGAAGGATTTGAATCCGCGGAGGGTGAGTTCCTTGAGATACATGGCGTGAGACTGTTTTCCGTATGCCGGGTGTCCGGGTATCCGATATGCCTTGGATGCGGGTTACCGGGCGTCGGCGGAATCGTCGGTGTCGGTGTCGGCACTGGCCGTGCCGGTGCCGGCGTTACCGGCGTCACTGGCCTGTTCCTTGCCGAGCCGAGGACGTCGAACACGTCGAAGTCGTCCGGGCTTACCGAATCCTCGAGGTTGTCGCGGCCTCATCCTCGGCCTTGTCTGCCGGCTGATCCGAATCGTCCGGGTCAACTGCCGGCTGATGAACGGCCATAGCCTGCCTCATCGTGGGGCTGGCGTGTTCCTCAAGCATCAGGCGTGCGTCGCCGGCGGTGACGAAGCTGCCGCAGATAAGCACGCCGTGGCCGTAGCCCACGCCCAGCTCGTCCTCGGCATCGACCATATTGACGGCGGTCTGAATCGCGTCAGGCAGGTTCGCTTCCTTGATCACACGGTCACGACCGAACACGTCCACGGCAATCTTCTCAAGCTCGTCGGCCGGCATCACGCGCTCGCGCCACGAATTCTCGGTGACCACCACGGAGCTCAGGATCGGCTCCAGAACACCCAGATATTCCTCGACCTGCTTGTCGCGCATCATGGCGACCACACCGACCAGCTGCTTGAAGTCGTAGCTTTCCTCGATGGCCTTGCGCAGGGCTTCGGCGGCATTCACGTTGTGTCCGCCATCCAGAATGATGGTCGGTGAGGTGCGGATCTGTTCGATGCGTCCGGGAATCTTGACCGAGCTCAACGCCTCGGCCACCAAGTCGCCGTCCAGCGGACCGTTGACCGGAATCACCACTTCGGAGGCGGCGAGCGCGGCAAGCGCGTTGTGGGCCTGATGCTCGCCGAACTTGGCGATCGGCACGCCCTCGTAAGTGCCGTTGGGCGTGGTCAGGGTGGCGACTTGGCCGCCGACTGCGGCCATACGGTCGGACGCGGTCATTTCGTAGCCGTCGCGCACGAGCATGGCGTGGTTGCGTTCGGCGGCTTCGGCGAGAATCGGCATGACGGCTTCCTCATGCGGCTGCGGGCCGATGATGGCGGTGCAGTTCGGCTTGATGATGCCGGCCTTCTCGGTGGCGATCTGTTCGACGGTGTCGCCCAGCCACTGCATGTGGTCCATGTCCACCGGGCCGATGATGGCCGCATCCGCGTTGAGCACGTTGGTGGCGTCCCACAGGCCTCCCATGCCGACCTCGACGATGGCCACGTCCACGGGCGTGTCGGCGAACTTCCAGATGGCCATGGCGGTGAGCACCTCGAAGAAGCTCATCTTCGGCTTGCCTTGCTCCTCCATCTTGGCGTCCACCAGGGCCACGAGATCCTTGGTCTGGTCCCAGATGTCGATGAAATCGTCATCGGACAGCTGCTGGCCGTCGATGGCGATACGCTCGTTGATCTTCTCCAGATGCGGCGACGTGTACAGGCCGGTGCGCATACCGTAGGCGCGGCAGATGGCCTCGGCCATGCGTGCGGTGGAGCCTTTGCCGTTGGTGCCGGTGATATGAATCACGCGGAACGACTGCTCCGGGTGGCCCAGGATGTCGAGCATCAGGTTCATCCGGTCGAGATCCAGATTGGTGGTGTTATGCTCCGGCGGGCGGCTCATGATGTCCAGTTCGACGTCCCGCATGCTCTCATTGTTCCGATTCGGATGCTCGAATGACATATCCTCTTCTAACCTCTGCTCGTGTTGCTGTTGCGCCGTTCGGAGTGCGTATGCCACTTACGTGTTCGCGCCATTCTCTCATGTCTACGCATGCCCGCATATATTCCGCTTCCGCATGCGCAGGAAGCTCCCCTTGCACAGGTTTGCCCCGCATGATTCGGGATTCTTGCCTTCACGCGTGGAGCCGCACTCCCTCAATTCCCTCTATCCTAGCCGCCGGGGTGGTTTATCGTGCGCGCACAGTGAAACCGTCTCATATGTCGCCGCCGCGCGGGCAGTCTCTACCTGCAGCCACGCACAGTGAAGCCGTCTCATATAGTTGCAATGCGGCTCTTGCCGTCGGCATCTCATTCTTAGTCGGCTGCAATCCAAAACTTGTATGTCCGGCGACGCTGATGCTATTCAGCGTCGGTACAGTGCCAGCTTCTGGCGGTACACCGACGCTATGATGCTCTTGCGAGTCGGTGGCTGGCCAAAACCTGGATTAATCCCGACTCCATCGCCTCTCAGTGTCGTCTCCTCGCCAAGGCATGCCATTCTGCCGTCGTTGAGAAATTTCAATGTCGTCAATCGACCATGTCTTGCCCCGGAAACGACTCTCACAAACGTCCTCTACATCATCTTTTGAACTCGCAGAGGCTCATTCACTGTTATGACTGCTCTCACCGTCGCAGCCGTCCAAGCCCTGGATCTATGCCGCCAATAAATTGCAGCAAATCGTCGGCCCCGATACAACCATTGGACTCACGCCGACGCTAGATTCCACACTCAGACAGAAGCCAGCCAATATCTGAACCAGCACCGACGGCGTACAAAGCATAAGCACCGTTAACCGTCAATTCGCCGCCCTCTACCAGCTACATCCGCCTTCGCCGATGATATCTTGTTCGAATCCACAAAGCACGTTGTTCGAATGACATTACTGATGGTGGATAAGTTTTGTGTGTTATCCACTATTCCGAATTAGCGGCCTAATACCTTGAAATTATCGGGAGTATCTCGCTCCAAGACAGCCAAGCTCCGAGGCTAGAACCACAATGGCTGAAATTCATACTTACGCTGCTTCGTTCCGGCTACGCTCGACGTCATGAAGACACACAAAGCAGTGGCCTCGCTCATATCAGCCGCGCAGAATGAGCTGAGATGCGTCTATTCAAGAAATGAAGCGGAACAGACCGCTCTACGCCGCCGTGCCCAGAGTGGTGAGTTGTTGAAAGTGTATGACGGCATTCCCAGTCTTTATGCAAATACTGCATACTGGGATGGTTTGACGCCGCCGGAGCGAACGTTGCATATAGCCCGCGCTCTTGCGCAAGAGCATCCTCAGTGGGTTTTTGGCGGCTTGGTGGCAGTAAGTGCCTATGGATTCGAACATCAATGGCATTTGCATGATGACTGCATAACCATCGTGACTTCCGATCATGGATCTCGTCAATGCCATCAGCGCTTACGACATGTCTATATGCCCGATATGAACAATCCGAAGACACATTACGAGGCCTCCGGCCTATCCCTGATATCACCGGCTAGAACCTTGGTCGAGGCCGCTATAGACCTTGATTTTCGGTTTGCGTTACCGATCTTTGACTCGGCCCTTGCAAGGGAATAACCAAGGAAGAGATAGCCGCCGACTGCGTTCAATGGAGAATCGATTATGCCCGAGTATTCCGCCTGCTGCGCTATGCAAACGAAAGGAGCGAGAATGGTGGAGAATCCCTCGCGCGAGCACCATCATCGAAGATCGCTTCCTCACGCCGCGTATTCAGGTAACGGTGACCGACCCACAGACGAATACCGAGTACCGCGTTGATTTCGTATGGAAGCTCGATGACGGGCGCGTGATAGTGGCCGAATACGACGGCACACAAAAATACGTGGACCCAGCCATGACCGATAACCGCAGCATTCAGGAGGTGGTGGCCAAGGAACGCGCACGCGACGAGGGACTGAAACGAGCCGGTGCCACCGAAATCGTCCATTTCACATACGCCGACGTCATCGAACGTACTCCGCTGCGGGTAAAACTGATCAAAGCCGGGGTGCCTCAGGTGGAGACCTCCGCATAGCAGTGAGTCCCGCGACGCGATAAACCTTCATCGCATGGGTTCACATGGATTCAGCCCACAGAATATGTCAATATCAATCGGCAAGCTCCAGCCCAAGCCCATGCCCCTCTCCTTCCCTACCGAGAACAATAAACGGGCCCGCATTCCAGCCCGCCGCACTCGCCATATGGGCATGTCCGGAAGACCGTCCAAATTCCGTACTTGGTTTTACCGTCAGCCGTCAATCGTGGCACATCGCATAAAGCCGACTAATATGAGGTGGGAATCGATGATTCGACAACAACTACATACAGGAGAGTGGCAATGGGTGAAGTGATCACCGCCAAGGACAAGGAATACGAGGCCGAAGAGCGCGCTACGGCACCGGGCGCGAACCAGTCGATGAGCGACCGCGTGAACAACCGCTCGCTGCGCCCGCAGTCGGCCGCATTCAAGGAGTTCATGAAGTCCGGCTGGCCGACGATGATCCGGAGATTAATCCTCTCGAATCCTCCAAGTTCACGCCAGCCCGCCTTGAGGCGCTGGGCAAGGCCTTCCCGGGCGAACGTCTGGTCATTCCGGCCGGCCAGCCGAAGGTGCGCAACAATGATTGCGATTACATGTTCCGCCCGGACACCACGTTCGCTACTACACCGGTCTGGGTTCCGATTACGAGGCCGGCGCCGTGCTGGTCCTGAACCCGGTCGACCCCGACTCCCCCGAAGCCGCCGCCGGCAAGACGCACACTCCGGAACTGTTCGTGGCGCCGCGCGCCGACAACTCCACCGAGGACTTCTTCATGTCCGCCCACTACGGCGAATACTGGGTTGGCCCGCGTGCCGGTCTCAAGGAGATGCAGGCGATGACCGGCATCGAGACCCACGACATCGCCCAGCTGGCCGACGCCCTGTCCAAGGACGTGGGTGCCGAAGCCGGCGCCGTACGCGTGCGCGTGGTCAGCGAAACCGACCCGCAAATCACTTCGATGGTTGAATCCATCCGCGAGGCCAACGGTTTCGCCGATCCGGACAAGAACTCCGCATCCGACGACAAGCTGCACGAGTTCGCCGCCGAGGCACGCATGGTCAAGGACGGCTACGAAATCAACGAAATGCGCAAGGCCGTGGACGCCACCAAGCATGGCTTCGACCGTCTGCTCTCCGCACTGCCGGCCGCGCTCGACAAGCCGCGCTCCGAGCGTATCCTCGAAGGCGCGTTCAACGCCGTGTCCCGTGAACTGGGCAACGCCGTCGGTTACGACTCCATCGTGGCCTCCGGCCCCCACGCCCCGATTCTGCACTGGATGCGCAACACCGGTGTGGTGAAGACCGGCGACATGCTGCTGGTGGATGCCGGCGTTGAGGTCGATTCCCTGTACACGGCCGACATCACCCGCACCTTCCCGACCAACGGCAAGTTCACCGACTTCCAGAAGCGTCTGTACCAGGCCGTGCTCGACTCGCAGCAGGCCGGTTTCGAAGCCGCCAAGCCGGGTGCCACCTATTCCGACATCCACCACGCCTGCATGCGTGTGATCGCCGAGCGTCTGCACGATTGGGGTCTGCTGCCGGTGAGCGTCGAGGAGTCACTGTCCCCGCAAGGCCAGCAGCACCGCCGTTGGCTCGCCTGCGGCGTGGCCCACCACCTGGGTCTTGATGTGCATGATTGCGCGCAGGCCCGTTTCGAGTCCTATCAGGGCGCGAAGATCACGCCCGGCATGATCTTCACCATCGAGCCCGGTCTGTACTTCCGCGAAGACGACCTGCTGATTCCACCGGAATACCGCGGCATCGGCATCCGCATCGAGGACGACGTGCTCATGACCGAGAACGGCCCCGAATGGATTTCCGCCGGCATCCCGAAGCAGATCGACGACGTCGAAGCCTGGATGGCCGAGCAGGCTGCCCAAGCGAAGTAACCTAAGCTCCCTCTGATGAGGGAGCTTCTTTTCTACTAAGGAGGCAATGTGTCCACTCCGGAATTTGTGTTGGAATTGCGTAAGAAGATCGGCCATGATCTGTTGTGGCTCAATGGCGTGACCGGTTGTGTACTGAACGAACATGGTCAACTGCTGTTGGGCCGTCGTTCGGACACGGGCGAATGGGCGATGGTCTATGGCATCAACGAGCCGGGCGAACAGCCGGCGGACACGGTGGTGCGCGAAATCAAGGAGGAGACGGGCATCGATGCCCTCGTCACCGATTTGGTGGCCGTCACCTCGTCAGACAAGGTGCTGACCTACGCCAATGGCGACAACACCATGTACATGGATCATTCGTTCCTGTGCGCCCTGAAGCCCGGCGGCAATGCCGAGCCATTCGTGGGCGACGAGGAAAGCCTGAGCGTCGGTTGGTTCGATCTGGATGACCTGCCCACTCCCCTGGCGGCCAGCACGAGCGAGCGGCTGGAGCTGTTCCATACTTACATCGAGAACAAAAAGCACGGCGACGCCACGCCCTGTTCCAGTTCGATGGGCAGCAGTACTAGCGGATATAAAGTTAGCTCCCTCTGACGAGGGAGCTCCAATGCTATGCGATTACGCCTCTTGGGCTAGGAGCTCGTGGAGGTGGGCGCGGTGTTGCTGCTGTTCGCGCGGGTCGGGCACGGGCAGGGAGGCCAGCAGCTTCTTGGTGTACGGGTTCTCCGGGTGCTGCATAATCTGGCCGGCATCGCCGTGCTCCACGATCTGGCCCTTATGCATCACCATGATGCGGTCGGCAAGCATGTCGACCACCGCCAAATCATGGGTGATGAACAGGCACGCGAAGCCGATTTCCGCCTGCAGTCGCTTGAACAGCTCCAACACCTTGGCCTGCACCGACACGTCCAATGCAGAAGTCGGCTCATCGGCGATCAGCAGCGACGGCTTCAACGCCAAACCACGCGCCAAAGACGCCCTCTGGCGCTGGCCGCCGGACAGCTCATGCGGGAAACGGTTCATGTAGGCGCGCGGCAGCTGGACCATCTCCAGCAGATCGCCCACATAGTTCTTGGCATCGGCCACGGAACCGTACTTGTGGTGCACGAGCAGCGGCTCGGCCACATTCTCCGCGATGGTCATCAGCGGGTTGAACGAGGAGCCCGGATCCTGGAACACGAAACCAATGTCCGCGCGCTTGGGCTTGAAGTCACGCTCCTTGACGCCGTTCATCTCGATGCCGAGCACGTTCAGGGAGCCGCCGGACACCTTCTGCAGGCCGGCGATGGCACGGCCGGTGGTGGACTTGCCGGAACCGGACTCGCCCACCAGGCCCAGCACTTCGGAGCGGTGGATGGTGAAGTTCGCGCCGTCCACGGCCTTGAAGTCGGGCTGCATGAGATGGCCCGGGTACGTGATGGTCAGGTTCTTGGCCTCGACGGCGATCGGCTGTTCGCGCCAATCGGCCTTGCGCTCGATCGGTTTGCCCTCGCGGTCGCGCACGACCAGCTTCTGACCGATGCGCGGCACGGCACCCAGCAGTCGCTTGGTGTAGTCGTCCTTCGATGGTAGAAGATCTGCTCCACGTCGCCCTGCTCGACCACGTGGCCGCGGTACATGACGACCACCTGGTCGGCGATGTCCGCGATCACGCCCATGTTGTGGGTGATGATGAGCACGGAGGCGTCGAACTCGTCACGGGCGAGGCGCAGCAGGTCGAGAATTTCGGCTTGCACGGTCACGTCGAGGGCAGTGGTGGGCTCGTCGGCCAGAATCAGGCCGGGGTTCAGCACCAACGCATGGCGATGACGATGCGCTGCTTCTGGCCGCCGGAGAACTGGTGCGGGTAGTAGTCCACGCGGGTTTCGGCATCCGGGATGCGACCTTCTTCAGGATGTTGATGGCCTTGGCGCGCAGTTCCTTCTTGTCCTTCATGCCGTGGGCGCGCAGGCCTCTTCAATCTGCCAGCCGATGGTGTACACCGGGTTCAGCACCGAATTGGCTCCTGGAACACCATCGCGGCTCGGAACCACGCACTTCGCGCAGCTGTTCGCCGCTCAGGGAGAGCACGTCCAGCGAATCGGAGCCATCGCGCTTGGACAGGTAGACGGCACCGGAGGTGGTGGCCGTCTCCGGCAGCAGCTTGATGATGGAGCGCGCGGTCACGGACTTGCCGGAACCGGATTCGCCGACCACGCCGACCACGGTCTTGCGCGGAATGGTGAAGTTCACGTCCTCAACGGCCTTGATGGAGCCGCGTCGGTCATGAAGGAGACGGACAGGTCCTTGATATCGGCGAGATTCTTGTTGTTTTCGCTCATCTCTCACTCCTTGCCTTCCGGCTTGCCCTCGCCGGTCCATTCGGAGGCGACGATGGTCGGGTCATGGTCGGTGACGGTGGCCGGCGGGTCGACGTTCGCGTCGAGTTCGGCAATCACCTCGTTGCGTGCGGTCGGCTTCTCGTTTGGGTCGACGGACGTGTCTTCGATCGATCCGACCACTTCGCCGGCGGACTTGCGGGCGCGCAGACGCGGGTCGCCAGATCGTTGAGCGATTCGCCCACGAGCGTGATGCCGAGCACGATGAGCACGATGCGATGCCCGGGAACACGGCAGTCCACCAGATGCCGGCGGTCACGTCGGAAACCGAGCGGTTCAGGTCGTAGCCCCATTCGGCGGCGGCGGTCGGCTCGATGCCGAAGCCGAGGAAGCCCAGGCCGGCGAGGGTCAGGATGGCTTCGGACGAGTTCAGCGTCAGGATCACCGGCAACGTGCGGGTGGAGTTCTTGAACAGGTGCTTGGTCATGATGCGCCAGGTGGAGGCGCCGACCACGCGCGCGGACTCGACATACGCGGATTCCTTGATGCGGATCACTTCGGCGCGAATTGTGCGGAAATACTGCGGGATGTACACCACGGTGATGGAGATGCCGGAAGCCAGAATGCCGCTCCACAGGCCGGACTGGCCGTGGGAGATCATGATGGCCATCAGAATGGCGAGCAGCAGCGAGGGGAAGGAGTAGACGGCGTCGGCGATCATCACCAGAATGCGGTCCACCCAGCCACCGTAGTAGCCGGAGACCAGGCCGAGCAGCACGCCGGCGAAGATGGAGAGCAGCACGGCCACGACGATGGCGATGACGGCGGTGCGTGCGCCCCACACCACACGGGAGAACACGTCGAATCCGGCGGCGGTGGTGCCCCAGATGTGTTCGGCGGAGGGTGCGGCCTGCGCCGGGAAGGACGTGCCGTCGGCGGCTTGATCTGGGCGTGGCCGTAGGGGGCGATCAGCGGGGCGAAGAGGGCCACGAGCAGGAAGAACGCGGTGATCGCGAGGCCGGTGATCAGCATGCCCTTCTGCCAGCCGACCGCCACGCGCAGTTCCTTGATGATTGGAATCTTGGTCCAGAACGGCGTCTTGGTGCTGACGTTGAGCTTGGTGAGGCGGTCGTCACCGGGAACGGTGATCTTGTCTTGGGATGTGGTGGTCATCTCAGTACCTCACTCTCGGGTCGATAAGCGCGGCGATGACGTCGACGAGGAAGTTGACGACGGCCACGATGATGGCGATAAGGATCACGATGCCCTGCACGGCCACGAAGTCACGGGCCTTCAGGTACTGGGACAGCATGAAGCCCAGGCCCTTCCATTCGAAGGTGGTTTCGGTCAGGACCGCGCCGGCGAGCATCAGGCGATCTGCATGCCCATGACGGTGATGATCGGGATCAGGCCGGCCGCCAGGCGTGCTTGTTGAGCAGGCGCTTTTCGGAGACGCCGCGCGAGCGGGCGGCCTCGACGTAGCCGGAATTGTAGGTGGAGATGACGTTGGTGCGTACCAGACGGATGAACACGCCGGCGGTCAGGAGGCCTAGGGCGACGGCCGGCAGCACGGCGTGGCGCAGCACGTCGACGAGCACGTTCATGTCGCCGAGCTGGATGGCGTCGATGATGTAGAAGCCGGTCGGCGATACCAGACGGGTGAACTGCATTTCGGAGTTCAGGTCGGAGCGGCCGGAGGCGGGCAGGATGTTGAGCCAGACGGCGAAGATGAGCTTCAGCACGAGGCCGAGGAAGAACACCGGGGTGGCGTAGCACAGGATGGCGAAGGTGCGGATGCCGCGTCGGCGGCACGGTCGCGTTTGCGGGCGGCGAGTCGGCCTAGGCCGATGCCGACAATCAGCGCCACAATCAGGCGAGGAAGGCCAGTTCGAATGTGGCGGCGCCGTAGTGCGTAAGAATGCTGATCACCGGCTGGTTATCGGTCAGCGTCGTGCCGAGGTCGCCGTGCAGCAGGCCGCCAAGATAGTCGACGTATTGCACAATCAGCGGGCGGTCATAGCCGGCCGCGTGGATGCGCTGCTGGAGTTCGGCGGGTGTCAGGCGGCCGCCCAAGGCGGCGGAAATCGGGTCGCCGGTGGCGCGCATCACGAAGAACACGATGGTGACCAGAATGAAAACGGTGGGAATAATGAGAAGGAACCTCGTCAGCACGAAGCGGAAGAAACTACCTGACAGTCGGTTCTTCTTCGTCTTGCTTTCGCCGGAGTGGTGCTGGAGGTCGCTATGGCGCTGTCTGACACGCGATGCTCCTTGGTGTTGGTAATCGGTATATAAAGCAATAAAGGCTCCCCTCTCCGAAGGGGAGCTGGCGGCGAAGCCCGAGCTGAGG
>ENA-OQDD01000562-OQDD01000562.1-human-gut-metagenome-genome-assembly--contig:-NODE-562-length-14766-cov-4.229660_pt1 | contig 14766 bp, 24 predicted proteins | sample MGYA00242507_ERZ504598 | MGnify/ENA primary metagenome ERZ504598 (study PRJEB26092, sample SAMD00036318) | human gut metagenome | host: Homo sapiens | study: EMG produced TPA metagenomics assembly of... | reverse complement strand
CAGTAGCGAATATCCTTCATCGGCTTCAATTCCTCGTTGACTGCGGCAAGCTGTGCTTTCAGATTAGTATGAGAAATCTTCAAATCGTCATATTCTTTTGCAAGGCTTTCAAGTCCACATTCAAATCACCCCATGCTTTTCAAAGTGCGGTATGCCTTGTTAAAAGCGGTAAGCTCGTCCTTGTGGCTTTCGGCATAGGCTTCCTTTCTGATTTTCCAGCCGATTTTGATATACTTGTCATGGACTGCTTTATGCTTTTCACAATCAGCGACAGCGTTCTGAATGGTTGTGATAGCTTTCATGCGGTTAGCGGCTGTCTGCATATCTTCACGAATGGCAGTAGCTTTTCACTCACCCCTTGCAGAGCGATGTCCAAATCTTCCAGCGTGAAAAGCTCATGCGTTGTAGATAGACGGTAGCTTGGGAAATGGTTTTCAAATCATCGGTCGTGCCTTTCTGCTGTCCGTATCTCGACCATTCGCTACGCTCTGCCTTTCGCAGATTCAGATAATCACGCAGTAGAACGGCAAGGTTCGGAGAAGCATTTTTCTTTGCTGCTTCATTCTCTGCAAGGACTTCTTTGGTAGCTTCCAGAATGTCAGCGATCCAGTCACGCAGATTTTTGATGGTGCTGCGGATAGCGTTCATCATGCGGTTAGCGGCTTTAATGTCTCGGTTCAGATTGCCGATGTTGGTCGCAATGCCTTTTCGCTCCAACGCAGAGACAGCAGTTCCCATGTGAACGGTTGGGATAATGTCAAGTCCCTGTCGCTCATAAGAACGCATATCAATCCGTTCTGGACTTCCGGCAAGCTCCAGATATTTGTTCTGAACAACTTCCCAGCCATGCCGCCATTCCTCGGCATGATACTGTTCGTTCCAGTCAACGGTATCTTCCTTATGGCTTTTCCATCTGCCGGAGGGGAGCTTGATACGCTCGCCGTTCTCGTCAAGGTCATAAACCTTTCGGCTCTTAGGCAGCCACTTTCCATTTTCATCAATGGCTCGCATGGTCAGCATGAAATGACAGTGCGGATTGTGTCCCGGTGGGTCGGGGTCATGGATTGCGAAATCACAACACATTCCCTTAGAAACAAAATGCTCCTCGCAGTATTCTTTGACCATCTGCGGTAATAGCTCCATCGGGACTTCTCTGGGCAAAGCGGCAACAAACCGCCTTGCAAGCTGGGAGTTCCATTGCTTTTCGATTTCTTCAACGGAGTTCCAGAGAGCCGCTCGGTCAGCATATTCGGGTGGAGCATTTGGGGGCAGCATGATTTCCGTATAGACCACTTCTTTCTTGCAAGTGTAGTTCTTGGTTTTCTGGTCATACTCGGAAAACAGCTTTTCTCCGGCTTGGTAGGCAGCTCCGGCAACCGCAGATTTACCTTTGCTTCGCTGTGTGATTTTGATATTAAAATGTGGTACTGGCAATTTGTGTGAACCTCCTTTCGGTGCAACAAAAAATGACCGATACTTTCAGCAACGGTCAGGTGGTGGAATATAAACTTGCTGTCGGGGAATGATTGCTTGCAATCGTTTCTCGGCGGCAAGTCTACAAAGGGGTAGTTGGCAAAGCCAACGCAGGGGAAGTGTAGCTTCCCCTGGATGATTGGAGCAGACTGCGGAAATCATCGGCTCCCAGCATGGGGCTTTCGGCAGAACGCAATCACCATCTTTAGGTGGTGTATAATTGCGCCCTTTTTCCAAAAGGGTCTTTTAGCTCCCGTTCGGTTGCTCCGTTTCCTTTCGGTTCTCAATCAGCAAGTCCAGCTTCTTTTGAATCGCTTCGCTGTGGAAGATGAAAGTCAAAAGCTCCATCACATCATCATCGGTCAGAGTGGTTGGCTCTTTCAAAAAGGTTTCCAACATTCCGGCACGAGTGCAAAGGCGGTGGGTTCGCCCACTTCGGGTCAAACGCTTTAGTTCGCTCTGCAATCGTTTTTCCTTGTGCATGGCTGCGGTCAGCTTTCGCTCGACCACATATTTCTCACGCTCCAATTTTTCCAATTTTTCTTTACTCATAGGCAAGCTCCTTTCTCAATAATGGATAAAACAAAAGCGACCAACTTTTTACGGTTGATCGCCTTTGGCTTAGACAATACTTATAACTATTTTTCTATCTTTGCAAGTGTATCCTCTCGTATAGCTTGTCGTAATGTAGTAAGATATTCTGAAAAACTCACTCGGTCATCTGCATAAGTCAAATTTAATTTATACTCTTTCGGAATCCATGTAGATAAATCAGAAGCGTTATGCTGAATTAAAGCTTCCAAGCTATCAATAGCTTTATATATCTTAGCTTCGACAGTTTTTCTTTCTGTCATCTCATTATATAGAGCTTTCATTTCTTCTGCATAATAAGACGGTAACGTATCTATCCAGTTAAATAGTAAATTTTCTTCTATATCCTCATGCACTTGCTTTTATCAAAGGTAGGAATGTCTCCTGTAAAGCATTCACCCAAATCATGAATAATACACATACGAATAACTTTATCCATATCAACATCTGGAAACTCATCCCGCATAAAAAAAGCCATCAGCGTCATCATCCAGCTATGTTCTGCTACACTCTCGTGTCTTCCTTTCGATGTATAGCAATGCCTTGTCGTATCTTTTAAACGCTCAGCGACACTTAGCGCATTTAATAATTCTCTGGAATTCATAATTTTACCTCCACATTATCAAATTACATATTCATTTTCTCTTACTCCATATAATCTATCTCCGGTATCTCCATTATACGGCAGTAAATACCCATCTTCTCTAATTCCGTCTGCCATATGGACTAAAAATAGCTTCACTTCTGGATGCTCCTTAAAAATTCGTTCTATTCCAGATTGACATCCGAACATTGCCATAATAACTACATTTTCATCTTTGAAACCATACTTTTTCATGTGTTCCAGTGTTTTCAAAATGCTACCAGCTGTAGCAAGTGCCGGATCTGTGATAAAAACTCTTTTACTTTCTGGTTCTTTTATCTGTTCAAATTCATCCCAAGCAACAAATGGTTTTAATGTATGCAAATTACGTCTCATGCTAATTCGTGCAACATCTGCTTTAGGCAACCTTTTTGTCAATCTATTTGACATAGACATTCCTGCTCTCAGTATTGGGATAATTACAGCATTTTCTCCAACATCATTTTTAGACACGGCATATGTTGATAATTCATCTGTTAAATCACCAAGTAACTTTGCATATTCTTCTCCAACAACGCTTAAATCAAAATCCTTCTTTCCGTATACAGCTTATGTTTATAATTTATAATTGCAGGACTATGTCCTTACTCGAAGTATATCATATCTGTATTTCTAATTCAACATTGTACACCTCATATAATCTGTATTTTTTAGCTAACAGCCAAAGAAAACATCAAGTGCAGACCCGACATTTTGACCGCAAATCAACCCAAAATGCTACATCATTCCATCTGGCTATTGAAACCGTTTTGCTTGGCGTTCTCGCTTGCTTTTCGTCTGCGTTCCTCGCTGTACGGCGGTTGCAGACGGATAGAAAGTCTGGACTTATTCAGCAGATAAGTCACACCGCCTTGCTCATGGGATTTTTCCAACTTGCAGAGGTCGGGGTGCTTTTTACTGAACAATGCCAGTCGCTTTCGCAGGCTGGCATTGTAGGTGTAGATATTGGCTGTGTCCTCGCCTCATTAAAGAGGATGATTGTTTCTTTTTCATACTTCGTCAGCTTCGCCATAACATCTCTCCATGTGATGATTCCAGCAACTATCCATAATGACTGCCTTGTGCTGGTAGTATTCCTGCATCTGCAAACGCAGATTGTAGTAGAAACAACGATACCATTTGTCGCACTTTTCGTCACTCAACTTGACCGACAGCATATAAAACAGTTTCTTTGCCGCTGGATCAGGTGTAAGGGCAGCCACATAACGCAAACGCTCAACCGTTGCTTCACGGTTCGGGCAACCAAAGGTATACAGGTTTTCATTTCATTCAGGTTCATTTTCATTCAAAAGTCCTCCTTGATAGTTGATAAAATAAAAGCGACAGATACTCAGAATAGAAATACCTGTCGCTTTGCTCACGATATTAAATTGTTGGTTCTGCACTTGACTTTTTTACTTAAAATCGGACAGTTCGTATATCTCTTTCATTAGCAGAACACCCATTGAAAGACCATACTTGAAATGTTCTTCGGTCTGCATGGTCTGGCAGTCTGCAAAATGGTCATTGAGCTTATCCAGCTTCGCATAATCTTCTTTGCTCAATGTCTGCTCAAAGTATCGCATGGTGTCTGCGATTGCCTGTCCAGCTTCCCGAAACTTCTCTGATTTCGTACTACCGTTTCTGCCGGATAAATCTCTCCGTTGAAGATTGCTTCTAAAATCATAAATTCATGCTCCTTTCTCAGCAGTAAATCAACTCGCCCTTGATAGCTTCCTCAGCCTGTGCAACACAAGCGTTCATCTGCCGAACCCATTCGATTTGGTTCTCTGCTTTGAGCTGCTCCGTCACACCGTATCCTTTGCAAGCTGCGGCACGATGATTTCCATACGCTTCTTGGCTGTTTCCTCAATCTCCGCACAATGCTCATAGAGGGTTTCATTCAGCACCATGTCGGAGAACAGCACCGGATTAGCCAGTCGCAGATACTCTTTCCGCATCCGTCCCCATTTTCCAAGACGGATATTCGGATTTTTCACTTTGATGTCTGGGATGTAGTAGTCCCCACATTTGATAAAATTCAGTTCCATGATTAAGCTCCTTTCTGTGGTGCGATTTTCGGCTCTAACTTCGGCATATTGCTGACAGGAATGAACACGCCCTTTGCTATATCCTCGGCTCGGAGAGCGTTTTTCTTTGCGTCCATTTCAGCCTTTTTCTTTGCTTTTGTTCTGTCCTCGTACTGCCTTTGCCAACCGCTGGCTTTACGCTTCAAGTAATTCTGATGAAGTCTGTCCTTGCGTTCCTCACGCTTGCGGATTTCCTCTAATTCCTCTGGGGTCAGCTCTACTTCCGCAAACTTCGGAGGGACGAAACGCCCAACGAAATTGAAGTAAATCTCAACCTCCTGCGTGGTCTGAATACTGCCTTTTCGGTCACGCTCATGCACAAGGATTTTTTCAACAAACTCATTGAGCATGGTAATGGTCAGCTCGTCAAAATTCTCGTATTTATCAATCAGAGCAATGAAACGGTCAGCGTCCTTTTCGTGCTTTTCATAGTCACTGATTGCCTTTTCCAGCGTGCTGATTTCAGCGGTCAACTCTTTCTGTTCCTTTTCGTATTGAGCGTCTAAGGTGGCATAGCGGCTGTCAGAGAGCTTGCCTAAGATGTTGTCCTCATAGATTTTGCAGAGCAGGACTTCCAGCTCGGATATTCTCTGCTTTGCGGTTGCAAGGCGTGTCCGCTGTTTCTTGACCTCTGCTGTCTGCTGGCTGGACTGTGCCTCCTGCACCACTCGGACAAACTCGGCTCGTTCATGCTTGGCATACTCGGCAATGGCTTTCAATAGGTCTTTTACCAGCTCCAACACAACACTTTCATTGATACGGTGCTGGGTCTTGCAGAGCGTCCCAACAGGGATTTTGCTGTACTTTGAACAGGTATATTGCGAAATGCGTTTGCCGTTGTTAAAGCGGTGGACATACATTTTGCCGCCGCAATCAGCACAATAGAGCAAGCCCGTCAACGGTGCAACATCGCCCCAGCCATCGGGATAACGGCGTACCTTGCTTCTGACTTTCTGTGCAAGGTCAAAGGTCTCTTGGTCAATGATGGCTTCATGGGTATTCTCAAAAATCGTCCATTCGTCCTCCGGCACATAATGGCTTTTCTTATCCTTGAAATGCTTTCGGGTCTTGAAATTGATGGTGTGTCCCAAATACTCACGCTTATCAAGAATGTTGCAGATGGTGGAAGAACCCCAGCCGTAAACATCTTTGAAAGTCTTGTTTTTGTTCACACCCTCGTTGAACTGTGCCAGATATGCAGAGGGAATGAGTACCTTTTCCTCTTTCAGCCTGTTTGCTATCTGATAAGGTCCCATGCCCTCAATCGTCATTGAAAAGATACGCTTTACAACCTCTGCCGAATATTCATCTACAAGCCACTGGTCTCTTGTCTCATTCCAGAGGTAACCATAGATTACTAAGCCTGTAAGATGCTTGCCTGTCTTGCCTTTTGCTTGGAAAGTGGAACGGATTTTACGGCTGGTGTCTCGTGCGTAATATTCGTTCATGATGTTTCGGAAAGGGGTAAAATCATCGTCCCCTCTGGCAGTATCAACGCCATCATTGATAGCAATGAGACGGACACCTTGCTGTCGCAGAATTTCCATGATTTGACCGACTTTCAGATAATCACGCCCCAGACGGCTCATGTCCTTTAGGCACAGATACTCCACATTCCCGGCTTCGACCTCTTTCATCAAGGCAAGAAATCCGGGGCGGTCAAATCGAGTGCCACTTATGCCATCGTCCGTAAAATGGACGATATTAGGAAGATTATGCTGGGCAGCGTAGTCTTCCAACTGTCTTTTTTGATTGGATATGGAGTTGCTCTCGCCATCCATATCATCGTCTCGGCTCAAACGCTCGTAAAGAGCAGTGATTTTCTCGCTTTTGCTCATGGTTTTGTCTCCTTTCTTCGGTATGTAAAGTTGTGTGTTCTAAGAGACTTCCAAATCATCTGATTAAGAAGTCTTTTAGAGCATACAACACCGGCAGCCAATTTATAGAGCTTGTACTGCCGCCCTGCAAAGCTGTTTGGCTTCTTTTTTGCCAAATCTTCAAAGAGCAAATCAACCGGATTCTGATAATCCTCGTCCTCCTCGGACACCTGCATGGTGTTGAGCATTTCCAGCAGCGTAGCAAAATTCTGTTCCTCAGCCGGGGCTTCGTAGTGCAGATAGGCAATCAGCGAGGTCAGCAAAAGCCGTTCCGCCTTGTCCCAGAACGGATCGCCGCCCTGACCTTCACCTTTGGTGTTAGTCATAAGGGTCGTGACCAGCTTCAAAATATCCTTTTCCTCGTGGATATATGCGAACGGATTGTAGCGCATGGACTTGTGAAAATTTATGGTGTTCATCGTCCTGATTTTATATCCGTTCTTCAGCAAGGCAAGGCCGCATTCTTGAATGAGACCGCCTTTTGGGTCAGTCACCACGAATGAAACTGGATGGCTTTTAGACGTACATTGAAGCAAGTTCGGCTTGATAAAGTACCTTGTTTTACCGCTGCCAGAGCCACCGACCACCAGCACGTTTTTGTTTCGTGCATTTTTGGGGTCAGGTGGACGGTTGCTCATCATTAGGCGTTCCGTTTTGGTCAGTATGATGTTATCCTCAAATTTCGGAGCATAAATGGTGCAATATCTGCCGGTGTGCCCATCGGGCGGAGCCATACTCCATGCCGTGTCGGTACTTTTTGGCGTTTTTGCTTTTCAGATAGACGGCCAGCCTCAGTCCAGCACCACAGCATAAACCCACCAGCAAATCAAGCGGATGCAGACTGGGCAGAGGGTTTGCAAACGCCACCGGAATGGTGCCCATCAGCGACATGATTTTATCGCCCAGTTCCTTGCCCTCGGCAAGCCGCCATGCCTCGCCAAGATTGGTCGCAGCCAGCCCAATCACCAGATAGGCAGGTACAAGGCCAGCAGCTTGGTGAACTTTTTCTTATTCATAAGCCACGTTCCTCCTCTTTGTGCCGTACTTTGTCGGGGAGGTTGGCAATGACCTGTGCCAGATCGTGCAGCTTGGCCAGCACAGAGGGACGCTCGGCCTTGTTCAATACTGCTGCCGAATACTCCTTGAACGCAGCGTTCAGAGCGTCTGCATCCTGTGCCTTGAAGAAAATCAGAAACCGAGGTGGTGTGCAGGACAGGTCTTTTTGGATGGCGTAGTCGATGTGATACCGCTTAGCGCAGCGGTCAAAATCCTTGATGCCAGTCTTTTCGATTTCCAGATTGGTCACACCCCGGTTCTGCCGTATGAGCCGCTCATGGACTGCTTGCCCTGCGATGCACTCTTGTCGTACTGGCGCAGAAAGAACTGCGCCCCTCTCAGGAGTGTGCGGGCAGACAGCTTCGCAGTCGAGATGGCGAAGTTGACCGTCTTGTGCTCGATTTCTTCCTGCATTTCCATCACCTCCAGAGCAGAGAATCAGGCTCAACGGTCATGTCCGGCATCTTTCGGCGGTGCAGTTTTGCTATCTTCCGGGCTGACTGCCTCATCCGGTACACGAACAATCATCATCCGATGCCCCAGCTGGATAAAATCTTCCGGCTGATGAAAATGCTCCTCGTACTTCTGCGCCAGCTCCGGGGAGAGAGATGCAAAATCTTCCTCACCCAGACCGACCACCAGAAAGGTTCCGGCAACCACATCATAGGCTTCGCCGCTTCCGTCCCGCAGCGCGGTTCAGCGGCAGACCCATCAGCTTACCCTCATCGTTGTAGACGATGGCAACAGGATCACTGAACGGGTAGCTGGCACCGATGTTGCCGCCGACTGCCTGCTGCAAGGCTTTCAGGTCAGGGTCGATCTCGACCTGCTTCGGGTAATGCCCCGGTGCGATTTCCAGCACCGTCAGGGTGTTCTTCTCCTGCTCCATGCTTGTCCTCCTCAAATTTGATGGCGATTTCCTGTCCGGCGCGTGCCGCATTCATCAGGGCTGCGATAAAGAACCCGCAGAGCGCACCGGCTTCATAGATCAGAAAGTCTTTCACGAACTCCATTACGCAACCTCCGAAAGCTCAACACCAACATGGCGCGTCTCAGCATCATCGTAGAAAAACAGATGCTCCCGAATAAAATCTTCCACATCGACCTTTTCATATCGGCTCGGAAGCATAAGACAACGCTCATTTTCCTTGCGGCAAAGAAATGCCGTGCCGGTCAGGATTTTTCTTCCGTTTGCAGCGAGAATCTGCTCTGGCTGATAGCGAATCTGGAAATCCGTATGCGGAACGTCAAAGACTTCGTAAGTTCCCTCAAAGTAAGGAAACTTCTTTTGAGGTGATTCATCAAACGGCACACACTGAACGCCTTTTTCGGCACTGATAAGGCAACTTCCGGCCCAACCTCGAAATAGTGATTCAGCTCCTTGATGCACTCCTCGATAATTTCATCGTGTGACAAGCCCGGATACATTGCAGCAAACCTCGCTTTCCGGGCTTTCCGCTGTTCTCTTTTTTCTCTGGTTGACATAAGGACACCTCACTCCATGCAGATGCAGGGAAGCTTCTGGCCGTCAGCCATCAGGGTAACGCTGTGGCGCATCAGGTACTTCTGAAAGAGGTAGACCTGATCGATCGTCAGCGAGATGAACTCGCCATCCATATTGGTGCGCACCAGAATGACCGGACCGGTCAGATAGTGCTTGCCCGCCAGTTTCAGCACCTGCGCCGGGTTGTAGCTGAGCAGCAGCGAGCTGTCGGGGATGTTCAGGTACGCATCATCCTCGTCAAAGCAGGGCAGAATGTCGGGAGCCTCGTCCAGCGTGATGACTGTCAGTTCCATATCCGGGGCGATGGCAGCAAAATAGATCTCGCCACTGCTCCGGCTCTCCGACAGTGCCGCACAGATGTGCATATCAATGGTGACTTCCTCGGAACGAATAATGGGATTAGAATCATTTTTCATAGGCATTTTCTCCTTTTTTCTAAAGAAAAAGACCCAACCGGGTCTTTCCAATTCATATCCTGTCAGCGTTCTTCACTGTGCTGACGCTTTTTCTGCCACTGCTCCAGCAGCTTGATGATGGTATCTTCCATCTGTTTGGGCGTATAGCTGCGGGGAAAGTATTTTCTCAGGGTGTCATTTTTGATGGTCACCGTATCAAGCTCGCTCTTTTTCTCCTCGCCCATAATGGCAACGATCGTCTCCGTTGTAAAAGTTCCATCCTGAGCCAGCTTCTTGATACGCTTTGCTTGTGAGACAGAAGGAAAGTTCTGGGTATCATCCATTGCCCGGATCACTTCCTGCTGTTGTTCAGGAGAAAGATAGGAAAGCTCCACAGCAGGATTGAAGGACACGGTTTTGTTATCCACCATGTCCAGCAGTTCTGGAATAAGGTTGGTCAGACGGATGAAACGTCGAACAGTCTCACGACTTTGATTATTCTCTGCGCCCAGCTTTTCATTGCTCCGCAACTTCGACACAACTTGTGTCGAAGTTAAATCTGACCTTGTACCTTGATTTTTCATGGCATCCAACTTCATTTTGTACGCAAACGCTCTCTCGCTGGGCAGAATATGCTCACGCTGCAAATTGCTATCTACCATGAGGATTATGGCAGCATCATCGTCCATCTGGCGCACAATGACCGGCAGGGTTTCCAGTCCGGCCAGCTCCGCAGCGTGCTGACGGCGGTGCCCGGAGATGATCTCATAGCCACCTTCCGGGCGGGGGCGGGCAATCAGCGGAGACAGCACACCGTACTGCTCCACGCTTTCCACCGTGCGCTGCATGGACTCATCATCCAAAACCTTAAAGGATGATTCTTGAAAGGAAACAGCTCTCCGATGGGAATCTGCTGAACCTGTTCCCGTTGTTGTTCCTGTCGGGATTCTTCCGTGGAGAAAATGTCATCTGCCCCTTTCAGCGACACGTTTAAGCTGTTTTTTGGCATTCGCCATCACCTCCCTTGTCAGAGATTTATAGGCTTCTGCCACCTTGCCTTTGGATCGTGCTGGAAAATGCTCTTACCCACGGCACTGATCTCCGCAGCACGGACAGACCGGGGAATAGTCTGGTCGAACACCTTGATCTTGCTGCCGTAAGCACCCCGAATCAAATTGTCGATCTGCTTTCCGTAGTTGGTGCGGCTATCCGTCATGGTGAGCAGGATACCCTCAATTTTCAGCTTGGGATTGATCTGCCGCCGGACCTTCTGCACGGTCTGCAAAAGCTGTTCCAGACCTTTTGCGGAAAGGTACTGCGCTTGCACGGGAATCAGGGTAGTGTCTGCTGCTGCCAGTGCATTGACGGTCAGCATCCCAAGGGAAGGGTACAATCCAGCAGAATGAAATCATAGTTGTGCTTTGCACTGTCCAGCACCTGTTTCAGCATCTTTTCCCGGTTCATGCAGTTGACAAGGGAAACTTCCAGCCCTGCCAGCTCGATGTTTGCCGGAATCAGGTCAACGCCCTCTGCATGATGCAGGATGCCCTCACCAGGGTTGGATGGGCTGGTCATTCATGGCTTTTGCATCAGAGTAGAAAGGGTGGTGGGCAATTCATCGGGCTGCTGCCAGCCCATGCTAATGGTCAGGCTGCCCTGCGGGTCAGCGTCCACCAGCAGAACTTTTTGCCCTCCATTGCCAGACCGATACCAAGATTTTCACAGGTGGTGGTCTTGCCGGTGCCGCCTTTCTGGTTGACGATGGCTATTGTGGTTGCTTTCTTTGAAATTTTCATCACCTCCGCATCGCTAAGTCATGGTTGGTTTGGTTCTGATAGAAAAGCTGCATCGTGGTGGGTGCATTATACAGAGAAGCAAGCAGATACTGTTTCATGTTTCGGATTCGGGCTGCTGTTCTCTGCAAGGCACTTCAGCACAAAGCGAATATGGTCGGCGTTCAGCTTCATAAAGCGGCTGCGTACCACCTCGGCGGGTTTGTCGTCTCCGGCGATGTGCAACAGCTTGCGGTTGGTGGCGCAGGTGTCCACCAGCAAATCTACGATCTGATAGATGGTGTCCTCATCATCTGGCAAAGCCGGAGCAGAAGTTCCGTCTCCAAAGACTGAGAAAAATATTCTTCCAGTTGGGCACGTTTGCTCATCCAGTCGTTTTCATCGGAATAGATAGGATCAGTATCGCTTATCTCTGTATTATTTCTCTCAGTCTTATTACATCGTAGTTTGGCCGGGTCTTGAAGCGTATTCTGGACGACTCCAGAATCGTCATTATCACGATTCAGAAAGCGTAGTTTTGACGATTCTGACGAAAAATTCTTCACATAGATGAGATCGGGCTTGCCCAGCCCCCTCCGTTTGCGTTCAATCAGGCCGTACTCTTCAAGTTCTCGCAGCAGCTTGGTCGCCTTTTTATCGGCACAGCCCAGTGAATCCTGCACTTCCTGCACGGTATAGATGATGAACACCCGCCCAGCCTTGTCCAACCAACCATTCCGGGCTGACAGGCTCATGCGGTCAAGCAGGATACCGTACAGCGTTTTGGCATCTGTGGAAAGCGGTTGGAAGCGGCTGTCATGAAACAACAGCTTGGGAATCCGGTAGAAGGAGAACAGCTCGCTGGACTGCCCATAGAAGTAATCAAGGTCTGCGGTTCTTGTCGGCTTTCTTTCGGGCATAGAGAATATCCCATTTTTCAGGTGTGGAACGGAATACATTGACCTGCTTCTTATAAGGGCAGTGGGCATACAGGCAGGTGCGGAACTTGAATCGGGCCGATAGTACGGACACAGCTTGCAGCTGTCCGGGGCACGGTCAGAACCTTCGCCAGCGGCGATCACATGGTGCATGGAGTGCTGAACATGGCGCAGGGCTTCGTTTCGCTTGTGGCTCACTTGGCATCACCTCGTTTCTCTAGCGGTGTCATCAGGTCTTTGTAACAGGGAACCAGCACACAGGGCTTTGCCCGCTTGTAGGGGCACCCTTCGCACTTGCTGGGGCCTTTGGGCGGCTCAATCAGATAGTAGCAGTTCTCTTTGCCGAGAACACAGCCCTTCTTTCGATTCTTCCAGAAGAAGCAGTGCCGGCAATCTGCCGGGCGGGAAGCATGGTAGCGGATACCGTCCATCGTGACGGTCAGAACTTTTTTCATCGGTAAACCCTCCTTTGACGGATTCGGGAAGTTCAGCCCGAAAACAAAAAAGCGCGTTCCTCTTTCTGTTCCGAGAGAACAGCGAGTGAACGCGCTATGTATGGAGAAAAGTGTTTTACACGGTTTCGGGCAGGAATGTGGAAAATAGATTTACACAGTTTATCTTGTATTTACATGGATTTACAGGAAAGCGGCTACCAATTTTAGCAGAGAGCCGGAAAACAGAGTTCAAAAGGTGCTTTATGGGGCTTCATTAGCTGGAAACCTGATTTTATTAGCTGGAACTGAAAATTCTGCTAATGGCATTAGCTGGCTAATTTTGGTGATAGGTTCAAAATGAAAAATGCGAAGATCGTCTTTCACATGGAAAAATGACCTTCGCATTTTCTTAAAGGGATACCCCAGACAGGATTCGAACCTGCGGTCTCCTCCTTAGGAGATGGACCCAGTGCATATATTCCCTATCAACAGGGATAAAGAAAATGCAGTTATATCAAGGCTTTTCTCCATGTTCTCTATAAACCTTGTACAAGCAAAATCAAGCAAAAACAAAGGATTTTAGCCCCCTATTGTTTGCACTCTGTTTGCAAAGGCGCGAAATTTGGCGTTAGCCAAAAGTTCAATTCCCGTCGAGACTTAATTATATTCATGGTATCGTGGACATAGTTTACCATACATAGAGGTTCATTACAAGAGGTATTGAGCCAGTGAAAGTGCCTGTTTTATCTTTCTCAGGAAAGGTAAAGCAGGCACTTTTTTCATATCTAAACTTAGAAAGAAATGAGGTGAAATCATGAATACACAGATTATTGCCATAGCCAACCAAAAAGGTGGTGTCGGCAAAACAACCACTTGTGCCAATCTTGGAATTGGTCTGGCGCAGTCCGGGAAGAAAGTCCTTCTGATTGACGGAGACCCACAGGGAAGCCTGACCATCAGCTTGGGCAATCCTCAGCCTGATAAGCTGCCCTTTACACTGTCAGACGCTATGGGCCGTATTTTGATGGATGAACCAATTCGTCCCGGCGAGGGTATCCTGCACCACCCTGAGGGCGTAGACCTGATGCCTGCGGACATCCAGCTATCTGGTATGGAGGTATCTCTGGTAAACGCTATGAGCCGAGAAACCATTCTGCGACAATATCTGGACACGCTGAAGGGGCAATACTCCCATATCCTTATTGATTGCCAGCCTCCCTGGGTATGCTTACGGTCAATGCACTGGCTGCCGCTAATAGGGTTATAATCCCCGTCCAGGCAGAGTATCTTCCAGCTAAAGGTTTGGAGCAGCTCTTGCAAACTATCAATAAGGTTCGCAGACAAATCAATCCCAAGCTGCAAATTGATGGGATTCTGCTGACGATGGTAGACAGCCGAACCAATTTTGCCAAAGAAATCTCCGCTCTTCTGCGCGAAACCTATGGCAGTAAGATCAAGGTGTTTACATCAGAAATTCCTCATTCTGTCAGGGCTAAAGAAATCAGTGCTGAAGGAAAAAGCATTTATGCCCATGATCCTAATGGCAAAGTGGCTGAGGGCTACAAAAATCTGACGAAGGAGGTATTGAAACTTGAAAAGCAGCGCGAAAAAAATAGAGCTGGCCTCAGTAGATGACCTGTTTTCTACAGAAGAAAGTCGGCAAGACGAGCAACTGGAAAAAATTCAGGAAATTCCCCTATCTGAACTGCATCCGTTCAAGGATCACCCCTTCAAGGTCAAGGATGATGATGCAATGATAGAAACCGCAGACAGCATCAAAAAGTATGGTGTGTTGGTTCCTGCGATTGCCAGACCACTGCCTGATGGCGGTTATGAGCTGGTAGCCGGTCACAGACGCCGCAGAGCCAGCGAATTGGCCGGAAAAGAAACCATGCCTGTCCATTGTGCGCGACTTGGATGACGATGCTGCCACAATTATTATGGTTGACAGCAATTTGCAGCGAGAAAATCTGCTCCCCAGTGAAAGGCTTTTGCCTACAAAATGAAGCTGGAA
>ENA-OQDD01000561-OQDD01000561.1-human-gut-metagenome-genome-assembly--contig:-NODE-561-length-14803-cov-3.083606_pt1 | contig 14803 bp, 26 predicted proteins | sample MGYA00242507_ERZ504598 | MGnify/ENA primary metagenome ERZ504598 (study PRJEB26092, sample SAMD00036318) | human gut metagenome | host: Homo sapiens | study: EMG produced TPA metagenomics assembly of... | reverse complement strand
ACATAATAGGAACATGCCTATCAAGATCCCCAGTGGCCTGCCGGCCAGAGATATCCTCGATTCGGAGCGCATCTTCGCTGCTGGAGAAGCCCGAGGCGGAGCGTCAGCGCGTCCGCCGCTCAACTGGTGATCCTGAACTTGATGCCTAAGAAAATCGAGACTGAAACACAGCTGCTGCGTCTGATTTCCAAGTCGCCGCTGCAGGTCGAAATCGACTTCATGAAGACCTCCACGCATGAGGCCACGCACGTTTCCGCCGATCATCTCGTCAAGTTCTACGAAAACCTCGATGCGTTCAAAGACAACTATTACGACGGTTTTGTGGTCACCGGCGCGCCTGTAGAGCATATGCCGTTCGAAGATGTGGACTACTGGGACGAGTTCAAGACGATTCTCGACTGGGCCTCCACCCATGTGTTCTCCACCATATACCTGTGCTGGGGTGCGATGGGCGCACTGTACTACCGCTACGGCATCCACAAGGTGGATTACCCCGAGAAGATTTTCGGCGTATTCCCGCAGTACCTGCAGGATGAATACTGCTTCCTGACCAATGGCTTCGACGAGATTGATCTGCAGCCGCACTCCCGCCTCGCCGGCGTGAACGAAAACGAGGTACGTGCCAACCATGACCTTCAGATCTTGACTTGGGGGCCGCAGTCCGGCCCGGGCCTGATCGCCACGCGTGACTTCTCCGAAGTGTTCGCGCTCGGCCATTGGGAGTACGGCAAGTACACGCTCGCCGAAGAATACGAGCGCGATATGGCCAAGGGCATGACCAACGTGCCCTTCCCGAAGAACTACTTCCCGCATGACGATCCGAAGCTGGAACCGTTGTTCGCCTGGCGCGCCCACGCCAATCTGCTGTGGCGCAACTGGCTCAACTGGGTGTACCAGACCACGCCGTATGACCTGACCGAGGTGCCGCAGCTCAGGGCTGAGAAGAAGCTCGGTACTGATCGTTCGATTCGGCATGAGCCGGGCGGGCCGCGCCAGGATGATTTCAAGCCGTTTGTGCATGACGGGTATGGGGTGATTCAGGCTGAGCCTACGATCTCCCCTCAGTCGCCTACGACGACAGCTCCCCTCGACGGGGACTCCTTTGCTTCTCCTTCACGGCTCGGCCCATCAGAGGGAGCTACTGTTGGAGGTTGCGTTCGTAGCGTGGACGGTTGTTCGTCCACGATGTGGACGGCTTGATGAACGTAATGCCACACATCCGCGTAATGCGACCAATAGTGCACAACGTTCGCGAAACGCCCGGGAAAACCTTGCAGCAGTAGGGATTTCAGGAGACTCGCCGGTATAATATTGACATTGTCTAGACGCAGGCAAATAATCACTCTTCAGTCATTCGGAGCCGAATGCCCAGCGCAGACTCCGTGTCCATGCCCGGCAGACTCCACACCGAGGAGACAAAAAAAGACGAAAGTAACGAGCACGTCACATTTGCCTGCCGGTGGGTTTAAACTGACACCTGACATTGAAGAAGCAGGAGGCGTGATATGGTCGGTTCGCTCAGCGCAGGATTGCTGTTGCTGACGAGGCAGGCGCTCATCTGCCCTCGTGATGACTTCCTTCCCCCGGAGATTCTGTTCCAGGGAACTCCGTTTGCCATCAACCGCATTATTTTGATTCGTATCGTGGCAACCATCGTGCTGTTGGTGGTGCTCGGCGTGACCGCAAAGCGCGCCAAGCTCATCCCCGGCCGTTGGCAGGGCGTAGTCGAGTACGGTCTCGACTTCGTGCGCGACAAGGTCGTGTATGACGTGATGGGTGAGGCCCGTGGCAAGCGCTACGTGCCGATGATCACCACCCTGTTCTTCACGATCTTCATTTTCAACCTGTGCGGCATCATTCCAGGTATGAACATGGCGGCCAACGCCACGGTGGTCATGCCGCTCGTGTTCGCTGTCTGGACACTGATCCAGTACTGGATCGCCGCCATCCGCTCGCAGGGCCTCGGCCACTATCTGCGCCACGAGCTGTTCACCCCCGGTGTGCCGTGGCCGGTCTATTTCCTGCTGGCTCCGATCAACCTGCTTGAGCTGTTGATCATCCGCCCGGCCTCCCTGACCATCCGTCTGTTCGCCAACATGGTTTCCGGCCACCTTATGGTCGCCACCTGCCTGGCGTTCGCACAGTTCTGGATGGTTGACGCGGTCAACAAGCTGCAGGGCATCCCGGTGGGTGCGCTGTGGTTCGCCGGTGGTTTCGCCATGACCTGCTTCGAGGCGTTCGTCGCCTTCCTGCAAGCCTACGTCTTCGCGATTCTTTCCACCGTGTACATCAACCTGAGCTTCCCGGAAGAGTGACGGGCGACTAACCCGCCGCTTCCGGTCCCCGGTCTGGGAAAAACGCAGACCGACCAAACCCCAAGATTTATAACGTCGCCAAGTACGTTAGAAAGGAAACACAATGGATATCATCACCCTCGCAGAGGTCGCCGGCAACCTGTCCGTCATCGGTTACGGTATCGGTACTCTTGGCCCTGGCATTGGTCTGGGCATCCTCTTCGGCAAGGCCATGGAATCCACCGCTCGTCAGCCTGAGATGTCCGGCAAGATCCAGACCATCATGTTCATCGGCCTGGCTCTGGTCGAGGTGCTGGCACTGATCGGCTTCGTCGCCGCCCTGATCATCTGATCTGCGCAGATCAACAGACGAAAACCGATTATGTCCATCACTGAAAGGAGGGCTTGATGACACAAGCAGCAAGCGGGATTGACCTGTTCATTCCTGAGGTTTATGACATCGTATGGTCGCTGATCATTCTTGTCATCGTTGCGGTGTTCTTCTACAAGTTCTTCATGCCGAAGTTCAATGCGATCTTCGACGAGCGCGCCGCCAAGATTCAGGGCAACATCGCCAAGGCGGAGCAGGCTAGGAAGGACGCCGACGAGGCCAAGGCCAAGTATGAGGCCCAGCTGAGCACCGCCCGTGTGGACGCCGCCAAGATTCGCGACGACGCCCGTGCGGAAGCGTCCCACATCATCGCCGACGCTCGTTCCCGCGCCGAGTCCGATGCGGCCCAGATCACCGCATCCGCACAGCGCTCGATCGAATCCCAGCACCAGCAGGCCATCGTCTCGCTCAAGGGCGAGGTCGGCGCACTTGCCACCGCCCTGGCCGGCAAGATCCTCGGTGCCAAGCTGGAAGACAACGACGTGCAGTCCTCGATGATCGATTCGATGATCGACGACCTGGGCGCCAAGAAGTGACCGTGACCATCCGTAACCAGAAAGGGAGGTGACCATGCGAGGAGAGGCATCACGTATTGCAGACCGCGAGTCGCGTGATTCGCTGGCCCCGAAACTGCGCGACACCCGTGAGGACGCGTGGCGGATCGGCAACGAACTGTTCACGATCACCAAGGTGCTCGATGACAGCATTCAGCTGGAGCGCGCACTGACCGACCCGTCCCGCCCGGTTGCCGACAAGGTGGCCGTCCTGAAGGAACTGCTCGGTGACAACGCGCATCCGATGACCATGGAGATCATGACTGACTTGGTCTCCCGCCGTTGGAGCCGTGCGCGCGACATCGCCAACGCAGTGGAAGACTTCGGCGTGGACGCCATGATGTACTACGCGGACGCCACTGACGCCACGCTGCAGGTATCCATCGAGCTGTCCGAGCTGCATTCCGCACTGCTGAACCTGCCGGTCGTACGCGCCAAGCTGTACGACTACCAGGCCACCAGCGAGCCCGTGTGAAGCTGTTCCGCGAGGTGTTCTCTGGCAAGACCCTGAACAAGGTCACCATGAGGCTCGCCGAACACGCCACTTGCAACCTGCGCCGCCGCCGCTACTTGGAGACCATCCAGTGGCTGATCAACAAGTTCTCCCGCCACATGGGCGAGTCGATGGTCACCGTGACCACCGCCACCCCGCTGAAGAAGGAGCAGATCAAGCGACTGGTCGAGGTCTACTCCGCCAAGGTGGGCCGTCAGGTGCACATCAACTCGGTGGTCGACCCGACCGTGCTGGGTGGCATGCGCATCCAGGTGGGCGACGAAGTCACGGACAACACCGTGGTCGCACAGCTGCAGAACTTGCATCGCAAGGTGCAGACGGAGGCGACTCCGGCCTGACCGGCCGAGCCAATCCGTCCAACACCACACACAAGCAAAGACTTGACTGAACAATAACCAATAGAAGGAGTGATCATGGCAGAACTGACCATCGATCCCGCCTCGATTCGCAAGGCCCTCGACGACTTCGTGTCGTCGTACAAGCCGAGCGACACCCCCACCCAGGAAGTGGGCTATGTCGCCACGGCCGGTGACGGCATTGCACACGTGACGGGATTGCCTGGTTGCATGGCCAATGAGCTGCTGACGTTCGAAGACGGCACGCTCGGCCTGGCGTTCAACCTTGACGCCCGTGAGATCGGCGTGGTGATCCTCGGCGATTTCGCTGGAATTGAGGAAGGCCAGGAAGTGCGACGCACCGGCGAAGTGCTTTCCGTGCCCGTCGGCGACGGCTATCTCGGCCGCGTCGTGGACCCGCTGGGCAAGCCGCTCGACGGCCTCGGCGAGATCCAGGGCATTGAGGGTCGTCGTATCCTCGAAGCCCAGGCCCCCGACGTGATGCACCGCCACCCGGTCGACGAGCCGCTGTCCACCGGCCTCAAGGCCATCGATGCGATGACCCGATCGGCCGTGGCCAGCGTCAGCTCATCATCGGCGACCGCCAGACCGGCAAGACCGCCATCGCGATCGACACCATCATCAACCAGAAGGCCAACTGGGAATCCGGCGACCCGAAGAAGCAGGTCCGTTGCATCTATGTGGCCATCGGTCAGAAAGGCTCCACCATCGCTTCGGTGAAGCAGAGCCTGGAAAGATGCCGGCGCCATGGAGTACACCACCATCGTGGCCTCCCCGGCAGCCGATTCCGCTGGCTTCAAATACATCGCCCCGTACACCGGCTCGGCCATCGGCCAGCACTGGATGTACAACGGCAAGCATGTGCTCATCGTCTTCGATGACCTGTCCAAGCAGGCGGAGGCCTATCGTTCGATTTCGCTGCTGCTGCGCCGCCCGCCGGGGCGTGAAGCTACCCGGGTGATGTGTTCTACCTGCACTCCCGCCTGCTCGAACGTTGCGCCAAGGTCTCCGATGATCTTGGCGGCGGTTCGATGACGGGTCTGCCGATCGTCGAGACCAAGGCGAACGACGTGTCCGCCTATATCCCGACCAACGTGATCTCCATCACTGACGGCCAGATCTTCCTGCAGTCCGATCTGTTCAACGCCAACCAGCGCCCCGCCGTGGACGTCGGTATCTCCGTCTCTCGAGTCGGTGGCGCCGCACAGACCAAGCTCTGAAGAAGGTCTCCGGTACGCTGAAGATCTCCCTGGCACAGTACCGTTCGCTGGAATCCTTCGCCATGTTCGCCTCCGATCTGGATGCGGCTTCCAAGGCCCAGTTGACCCGTGGTGCCCACCTGACCGAGCTGTTGAAGCAGCCGCAGTTCCACCCGTACTCGCCGGAACAGGAAGTCGTGTCCGTATGGACCGGCACCCACGGCAAGCTCGACGACCTCGACCTGAAGGACGTCCTTCCGTTCGAGCAGGGACTGCTGGACTACATCGACCACAACACCGATATCCTCAAGACCATTCGCGAGACCGAGGAATTCACCGCCGACACCGAGGCTGCCCTCGATAAGGCCGTGGACGAGTTCCGTTCGACGTTCGTCTCTTCCGCCGGCAAGCCGCTGGTCGAGAAGAAGCCGGACGTTGACAAGGCCGCGCCGGTCGATCAGGAAAAGATCGTGGCGGGAGAAAAGTAAGCCATGGGCTCGCAACTCGCATTGAAATCACGCATCCGCTCCACCGAGTCGTTGGCGAAGATCTTCAACGCTCAGGAGATGATCGCGTCTTCGCATATCGCCAAGGCCCGTGATGTGGCCCTGAACGCGAAGCCGTACACCGATGCGATTTTCGATGCCGTGCAAGCGTTGGTGGCCCACACCCATATCACGCATCCGATCGCGGTGAAGGACGAGAAGAACCCGCGCGTGGCTGTTCTCGCCCTCACCTCGGATCGTGGTATGGCCGGCCCGTACACCTCTTCGATTATCCGTGAAACGGAGTCGCTGCTGTCCCGCCTCGATGCGGCAGGCAAGCAGCCGGAGCTGTTCGTGTACGGGCGTCGCGGTTCGACGTACTACAAGTACCGTAATCGTGACATCGCGGCGACGTGGGAAGCGACACCGACCAGCCCGGCGTGGAAATTGCTGAAACGATCTCCAACACCTTGATGGACGCCTACATGAAGCCGGCTGAGAAGGGTGGAGTTTCCGAACTCTACATCGTCTACACCGAGTTCATCAACATGGTGGTGCAGAAGGTGCGCGTGCTGCGCATGCTGCCGGTCGAAATCGTGAAAAACGAGACCAAGGTGCCCGATCCTGATGAAGAGGCACCGGCTACTGCGGATGTCGCTCCGCTGTACACTTTCGAGCCCAGCCTCGAAAAGGTACTGGATGCGATTCTGCCGAAGTACATTCAGTCCCGTATCCACGAGTGCCTGCTGACCGCGGCCGCGTCGGAAACTGCAAGCCGCCAGAACGCCATGCACACGGCAACCGACAACGCACGAAACCTGATCGACGACCTTACGCGCAAGCTCAACGCTTCCCGCCAGGCCTCGATCACCCAGGAACTTACCGAAATCATCGGCAGCGCTGACGCGCTGACCAAGAAGGAAGAGTAGGAAGCATATGGCTGACAACCAGACCACTGCGGCCGAGCCTACCAACGGTCGCGTCACCCGCGTCCAGGGCTCGGTTATCGACGTTGAATTCCCGGTGGGTCATCTGCCCGACATCTACAACGCCCTGAAAGTAACGATCGTCAACACCAGCGCCAAGGAAGAAGGCGAGGCGAAGGAGACCGAGATCACCCTCGAGGTCGAACAGCACCTCGGTGATTCCACGGTCCGTTGCGTCGCTCTGAAGCCCACCGACGGCCTGGTTCGTGGTGCCTCTGTCTCCGACACCGGCGCCCCGATCTCCGTGCCGGTCGGCGACGTGACCAAGGGCCACGTCTTCGACGTGTCCGGTAACATCCTCAACAAGAAGCCGGATGAGACCATCACCGTCTCCGAGCGTTGGCCTATCCACCGCAACCCGCCGGCCTTCGATCAGCTGGAGTCCAAGACCCAGATGTTCGAAACGGGCATCAAGGTCATCGATCTGCTGACCCCGTACGTGCAGGGCGGCAAGATCGGTCTGTTCGGTGGTGCAGGTGTGGGCAAGACCCGTGCTGATTCAGGAAATGATTCAGCGCGTGGCCCAGAACCACGGTGGTGTGTCCGTGTTCGCTGGCGTCGGCGAGCGTACCCGTGAGGGTAACGATCTGATCGGCGAAATGGCCGAGGCCGGCGTGCTTGAGAAGACCGCACTGGTCTTCGGCCAGATGGATGAGCAGCCGGGTACCCGTCTGCGTGTCCCGCTGACCGCACTGACCATGGCAGAGTACTTCCGTGACGTGCAGAACCAGGACGTGCTGCTGTTCATCGACAACATCTTCCGCTTCACCCAGGCCGGTTCCGAGGTGTCCACCCTGCTGGGTCGTATGCCTTCCGCCGTGGGGTACCAGCCGAACCTGGCCGATGAGATGGGTTCCCTCCAGGAGCGCATCACCTCGACCCGTGGTCACTCGATCACCTCGTTGCAGGCCATTTACGTGCCGGCCGATGATTACACCGACCCGGCCCCGGCCACGACCTTCGCCCACTTGGATGCAACCACCGAGCTTTCTCGTGACATTGCCTCCAAGGGTATCTACCCGGCTGTGGACCCGCTGAGCTCCACCTCGCGAATCCTCGATCCGCGTTACGTGGGCCAGGCTCACTACGACTGCGCCAACCGCGTCAAGGCGATTCTGCAGCGTAACAAGGAGCTGCAGGACATCATCGCCCTGATCGGTATCGACGAGCTCGGCGAAGAGGACAAGACCACCGTGAACCGTGCTCGTAAGATCGAGCAGTTCCTCGGCCAGAACTTCTATGTGGCTGAGAAGTTCACCGGTCGCCCCGGCTCCTACGTGCCGGCCGACGAGACCATCGAACCTTCACCCGCATCTGCGACGGCGTGTACGACGACGTCCCGGAGCAGGCGTTCTCCGGCATCGGCGGCATCGACGACCTCGAAGAGAAGTGGCACAACATGCAGAAGGAACTGGGTGCGTGATGGCTGCGGAAAAAACCACGATGAAGGTCAACATCGTCGCCGCTGACCACCCTGTGTGGCACGGCGAGGCGACGAGCGTGACCATTCCCGCCTCTGAGGGCGGCATGGGCATCCTGCCCGACCATGAGCCTGTGCTCACGGTGATCAAGCAGGGTACGCTCACCGTGGTTGAGCCCGATGGCGATCGCCACATGTTCGAGGTGACCGACGGATTCATTTCCTTCGACTCGAACAAACTCACCGTGGCGGTCGAGCGCGGCCACGACGTCCAGTACTCCGGCACCGCCGAGTGACCTGAACCAACTCCTTAAGGGGCTCTCTGGTTTTCCAGAGAGCCCCTTTTGCTATGTATGCCATGTGTTGCGCTACAGTGGTGGCCTATGCGAGTTATTGTTGCCGACTGTTCGGCCGAGTATTCGGGCCGCCTCAACGCCTCACTGCCCCTGGCCAAGCGCGTATTGCTGATCAAGCCGATTCCAGCCTGTTGATTTTCTCCGAATTGGGCTCCTACAAGCCGCTGAACTGGATGACCGCGCCCTGCACGATTCGTGAGATCGACCAGCCGCCAAATCCGCGCAACATTCCCGGGAAAGTGTCGCTGGTGGGGCTGTGGATGGTGATTCTGCGACGCATTCCCCGGAAAGTGTCGCCGCTGGTGAGCCGGAAAAGGTGCTACGTGTCAGCGCCGACAAGGGTTCGGACATTCTTGAAGTGACGCTGCAGCATATCTATTCCGACCAAACCTATGATCTGGGCGAAGATCCGGGTCTCATCAAGGATGGCGTGGAAGACCATCTGCAGCGCTATCTGGCCGAGCAAATCGAGCGTATCGGCAAGGGAGCCAAGCTGGTGCGTCGCGAATACCGACCGCCATTGGCCCAGTGGATATTATGGCCGTGAATGCCGAGGGCGAGCATGTGGCTGTGGAAATCAAACGTCACGGCGGCATTGATGGCGTCGAGCAGCTGACTCGCTACTGCGAACTGCTCAATCGAGATCCGCTGCTGGCCCCGGTGCACGGCATCTTCGCCGCACAAACCATCACGCCGCAAGCCCAGGTCTGGCCAAAGACCGCGGCTTCACCTGCCTCATCCTCGATTACGACGATATGAAAGGCACCGAGGACGACAGTCTCAGGCTGTTCTAGATATAGCAGGGGCTCCCTCATCAGAGGGAGCCCCTGCTATATCTTTTAGTACGCGGCGAGAATATCGATTACGAAGACCAACGTGGAGTTGGCGGGAATCGGACCTTGCTCCTTATCTCCATAGGCCTGATCCGGCGGAATCACCAGCAGAACCTGAGAGCCGACGGTCTGGCCGACCAGACCCTTCTGCCAGCCCTCGATAACCTGATGCTGGCCGCTGGAATCGCTGAACAGATCGGCGTCGATTGTGGAATCGCGATCCCAGGACGAATCGAACTGCTTGCCATTCGTAAGCCAACCGGTGTACTTGACCACCACGGTGTTCTTGTCGGTCAGCTTGGCGCCGTTACCCTTGATCAGCGTCTGCGAGATCAGCGAATCAACCGAACCCTGACCGTTCATGTCGATGGACGGCTCGCCGTTTTTGGCTCGCGTCACCTTCGGCAGATTGGCCGGCACATCCTTGACTTCCTCGCCAGTGGCCTTCTCCAAGTCCTTGGACTTGGACACAAACGTCATCGCCAGAATGTAAGAGTACCCGGACGAATCCTGAGCGTTGACGCCAAAGCCAATCGTGGTGTTGATCTTGGCACCCTTGATCTGGTTGTAGTAGGTCGAGGAGAGGGTCTTGGAATCCACCTTCAGCGAGCAATCCGGCGTGTTCTTGGTCCAGGTGTCCATGAGCTCGGTTCCGTCTTTAACGTTGAGCGCGATGCCTTGGGCGCAGACGCGGTCGCCCTCCTCGATCACGTCGCCATCGCCCTTCTGCAGCACCACATAAGAGCCGTCGGACACGGTCATCGGCGTATTAAAGGAGATGGTCGGCTTCTCGCCGAGCTTGCCCTTGGCGGTCACGCCGGCAATTTGGCCCTTCTTGTCAGAAGAGTCGGAAGATGAAGAGGAATCGGAAGAAGAGGATTTCGAGTCCGAGCTCGAACTGGAGCAGGCAGCCAGCGACACGCACATCGCCAGCGAGCAGGCAAGGGCAACGGCCTTGCCGAGGGGAGATAACATAGACTTAACAGACTTACGCATGACACATCACCCTACTGGTAAACCTTGATTTTCTGCGCTCCTAGGTAATAAACAGGTGAAGATTGTAGAATGGTTGAGTTATGAGTGCTGAAGAACAGACTACAAGACCGGATAAGGGCGCCAAGCGTCCATCCCGTCATGCCAAAATCATGCGTGGAGTGGTGACGCCTATCTTCGGACTATTGGCCGTGGCGGCTGTGGTGTTGGGGTACATGAATGCCACGATGTGGAAGCCCTCCACTGAAATCACGCTTCCGCAACCATGAGCGGCTCCCGGTATGTCGTCACTGATCCGAATGTGCTGACCTTGTTGGATCAGAATGCCACGATAACCGTGGACTCGGGATCCTCTCAGGACGAGGCGTGCGTGGCGTTGGGTTCGTCCAAGGATGTTGCCGGATGGGTCGCGTCCGAGAAGTCCTATACCCGCATCACCGGATTGGCATCATGGAGCGAGCTGAGCACCAGAAGGGAAGCAGCACGAGTCAGGGAGCGCCTACCAGTGCCGATGACGCGGTGTCGTTCAAGGATTCCGATATGTGGACTGCCGTGAAATGCGGCACTGGGTCCGTTTCGCTGAAGAGCAAGAAGACCGGCGCCTCGACGGTAGCCATTGTGGATTTGGGTGAAAATGCCACCAACGCCAAGGTGCAGCTGCACTGGGTGCGCTCCGAAGTGCCGGACTTTGCGATGCCGTTCTATCTGTCCGGCGGATTGCTGGCCGTGCTGGCCGTACTGTGCGCCTCCGTGTTCGCCATGCCGCCGCATAAGCGCCGCAAGCGCATGGTGGAAGGCATGGCAAGCGCCGTAATCGAGGAAGAGGCACCCGCCAGCATCGCAGTGTCCGGGAAGCCGGATGGTGCAAGTCGACGTAATCGTCGCCGTCACGCCACACATCGGCGTTCGGGCCGTGCGTCCTCGCAATCCTCGCAATCTGAAGCCACCGAAACACCGGTTATCATCGACCCAAGTTCGCGTAACCTGGTCGCCGACCAGCAGACCGGTGCCGAGAGCGGCGCTGAGACCGGCTTCAGCGCCGGCGATAACGAAGCGACTTCGGTAATCACCCCTGACGAACTGCAGGCCTACTTCTCCCGCTTGGCCCAAGAGGTCAATACCGGAGACGACTCGGCGATGCCGGACAGGAGGAAAGCTGATGAACAAGCGATGGAACAAACTGTGTGTGGCCGCCCTCGCCTGCGTGGCGTTGGTCGTGCCGTTGACCGCCTGTGAAGGCCGGCTGCCGACGCCGGCTGCCGATACCTCCACCAAGGTTGCGCCGGATTTGACCGAGACGCAGGAGAAGAAGATTCGCCTGAAGATTCTCAAGACGATCGATGAAGCCGATCAGGCCAAGAATCCCGATGGATATGCGGCCGTTATGGGCGGGCCCCAGCTGGACATTCGCATCAGCCAGACCACGATCAATCAGCGTGGCGGCGGTATGTCCCAATATGCGACCATTCCCAAGGACATCGCCCAGACGGTGATTCCTACGGACGACGGATGGCCTCGCTCGGTGTTCACCATCACGACCACCACCGAAGATCAGCAGTCCAAGCGTTTGCTGGTCTTCGATCAGGAATCCGCCCAGCAGAATTACAAGCTGATGGCTATGGCTCGACTGTTTGAGGGCGCCAAGCTGCCGAAGTTCGAGATTCCGACTATTGGCTCGCAGATGGGCACCGCAAAGGATGAGAAGCTGGTGGCCGCTCCCGCCGATGCCTTGGCCCAATACGCCGATGTGCTGCAGAACGGTTCCAAGAGCCAATACGCTTCCAAGTTCGCAGACGATCTGCTGCGCCAGGAACTGGCCAATACCACGGCCAAGGTGCAGGAAGGTATGCAACGCAACAACGGTACGCAAGAGCAGAAATTCACCGCTGTGCCTGAACAGATGTGGGTGATGCGTGCTGCAGACGGTGCCGGTGATTTGGTGGTTGGCCGTATTAACGGCGAATGGACTCGCAAGGCAGGGGATGGCCGCGAATCGCAGCCGGCTTCCGACGACGAGAAGGCGCTGTTCAATAGCGACAAGTACACCAGCACCATGAAGGTCACGTATGTGAACGTGGTGGCCTTGTACATTCCGTTGGCAAGCTCCGGTGCGCAAATCACCGCCGTGGGCGCCGACCGTCAGCCGGTAAAGGTCGAAGCGCTGTAATTGTTGCCGCCACCCACCGCGCGGTTAACGCCCCACCACGATGTGATTCGTCCACCACGATGTCGATAAAATCTTACCTTTCGCATAATGATGCCGTTTGGGGTCACATCGTGGTGGGCGTTTTGCTACGTGGTGGGAATTTCACCGCGTAGTGGAAGAATCCCTACGTGGTGGGAATCGGCATTACAATCAATGTCAGCAAATGTGATTGTCGTTGTACGCGAATCGCGTGGAATCGGGAGGCATTATGGCAGAACAGCAGTTCAATCCGGGAGTCTCATTGGCGGGCGCCGTCGATTTGGAGGCGCTGAAGCATCAGGTCAAGGCCGAGCCCGGCCAGGCGGGTGGCGCTCCTGCCGCTGGTGGTACGTGATCGACACCACCGAAAACACCTTCCAGGCAATGGTGCAGACTTCTGCGACCTTCCCGATCCTGCTGCTTCTGTGGGTGCCGACCGATGACCGCCTGTTCCCGATGGCCCGTGCACTGGGCGACGCGGTGAACGCCTGAACGGCCAGATTCAGCTCTCCCGTATCGATATCTCGTCCAATCCCTCGATTGCCCAAGCGCTGCAGGTGCAGGGCGTGCCCGCACTGTTCGCGTTGATTGCCGGCCGTCCGATGCCGCTGTTGCAGGGCCTTCCGGGTGACGACGAGCTCAAGCAACTTACCGACGAGGTGATTCCGAAGATCATTCAGGTCGCCGCACAGTCTGGTGTGAACGGTACCGCGCCGTACTCGGGTGATCCTGATTCCGATGCCGCCAAGAGCGCTGGTGCACCGGTGCCGGCGCGGGTGCTGAGCAGGTGCCGCCGGAGCATGCCGAAGCCCATCGTTTGGCCGAGGAGGGCGATTACGCCGGTGCCGCCGCCGAATACGAGCGCGTGCTCGAATCCGACCCGTCCGATGCACTGGCCGCCCGCGAACGTGCGAAGCGCTGTTGCTGGCCCGCTCCAGGGCCGCTGATGTACGTGACGTACGTGCCGCTGCCGCCGCAGCGCCGGACGATGTGGAATCGCAGTTGGCCGTGGCTGATATCGACATGATTGGTGGCCAGATTCAAGACGCTTTCGACCGTTTGCTGGACTTTTTGGCCGCCGGGCACAAGGCCGATATCGAGCAGGTTCGCAAGCGTCTGCTCGAATACTTCGCCATCCCCGAACCCACCGACCCGCGTCTGACCCGCGCCCGTCGTCGCCTAGCCACCCTCATGTACTAAGTGGTTTTGGCTCCCCTCTTTGAGAGGGGCTGTCGTCGTAGATGACTGAGGGGAGCTCACGAGCGTACTCGATTGCTCCCCCCTAAACCATCCGATTCTTCCCGAAATACTGCTGGAACCTTGGCCCCTCCAGCGCCAGCTCCTCCTCGAAATCATCCGCCCACTTACAGAACGGACGGTTGGCGAGACCATCGTTATTGAATCGCGCCTGATCGGTGATTTCGGTGATGCAGAATTTCGGAATCGTCAGATTGGTAACCGGCCCGGATCGTTCGGCCTCGGCTACGATGAGCGGCGCATTCGGCCCGCCGAACACATCCACGCTCCAGCCGTCTTCCTCAATCCACACGGAATACCGGTTCTTGATGATTACCGAGCCGCCGCGCTTGATGAGTTCGGCCGCGATACGCGTATCGATTTCGCGCTCGACTTCGTAGCGCGTGCCGCCCACGGACGGACCTTTGACGGTGACATATGCTTCCGAGAACCGGTCGCGGTATTCGTCCAGCACGGCCACCGGATTTACGTCGGGCGTCATGTCGACGTGAACCTTGCGCGAGACCAGCCGCACGCGCAAGGCGTAATTGTCGGCATGCACGTAGTAGCTCTGAATGATGAGGTCGGGGCGTCGCCGTCGTCGTATTCCGCCGGCAGTTCGCGGCAGAAGAAGCGGCGTTCGTATTCGAAGTCATCTGTAGGTTCCGACATAACCCCATTGTAGAGCCGATAATGGCGATTTTCTCGTTATTTTGGCGACGTATGTGCGCATGCAACGTGATGTGGTGTACAGTAAAGAAGTTGCTCGGGTTTGTAGCTCAGTGGATAGAGCGTCTGTCTCCGGAACAGAAGGTCGTGGGTTCGATCCCCATCAAGCCCACCAGCATGGCTTTCGGCTAACCGCCGGAACCTTTTGCATATTCGGCGCGTGCAAGGCTGGTGCTGGTGTCGGCAATGGCAAGGCCGGTGATGCCGGCTCGCTTGGGTCGTGGAAAACCGTCCGGTTTGGCGGAGAACGGTAGCCGAATCGTCTGGAATCG
>ENA-OQDD01000560-OQDD01000560.1-human-gut-metagenome-genome-assembly--contig:-NODE-560-length-14839-cov-3.830750_pt1 | contig 14839 bp, 20 predicted proteins | sample MGYA00242507_ERZ504598 | MGnify/ENA primary metagenome ERZ504598 (study PRJEB26092, sample SAMD00036318) | human gut metagenome | host: Homo sapiens | study: EMG produced TPA metagenomics assembly of... | reverse complement strand
TATTGGACACTTCCGGCTGCTTTTTATATGCAACGCAGGTTCCGAGCAAATTCATAAAAAGCCACACATAAAAAAATTGCCAGTATAACAAGAAGGATTTTACATATTTTATGCTTTTTCATTGTACATCACCTGATTCCTTTTTATTTCATACTTATACAATACAAAGTCAATCTCAATTTAACCTCAACAAAATTTATTTTTCATAAAAAAATATGACCGGCTTCTTTTTAAAGAAACAGTCATATTTTTATTCTAATATATGAAGGAGCTTTTCTTACTCCGTTGTATTAATCACTATTTTATTTCTTCCATAAGCTGTCGGATTTTTCTCAATGTACACCGTGTAACTGCCAGGTCATCTTCTTGTATATTCGATATGATTTTTCATAAGCTTCTATCATTTTTCTTTCTGACAATTGCTTAATTCAATTGCCTTGTTCGTCAAAACAAGGTACGTTCTTTCTTTTTTTCATCTAATTTCCAGATAATATATCCTTTATTTTCAAGACTTTTTACCATCTTAGATGTTTCTGGAATCGATAATTTCATGTATTCTGCCACTTCTGAAAGATATACTCCTTCATGACAGTCTGATTTTTCAACACATTCCTTTATACTATAAAGGAACAAATAATCTGTTCTTTCGACAAATTCAAATATGCTTTCAACATTGATGCTCTTTAAAAAAAACTCCTCTGCACTGGTTCCTGCTCCCATATTATCGTTCCTCTCTTTCTATATATTCTTTTTTGCTGACTAGACTCTTATATGCCGGGCGAATGATCTTATCTGTAGTTATCAATTCTTCCAGCGATGTGCACTCCAACCAGCAATTCTTGCTATCGCAAATAATGGCGTGTACAATTCTCTTGGAATATTCAACATGTCATACACAAAACCACTATAGAAATCTATATTAGGACTTACTCCTTTGAATATCTGACGCTGCTTTGCAATCAACTTAGGTGCAATCTTCTCAATATTGTTATAAAGGGTCATATCTTTCTCACGTCCTTTATCCCTTGCGAGTTGTTCTACAAAGCCTTTGAACACCCTTTCTCTCGGATCTGAAATAGAATATACAGCATGTCCCATTCCATAAATAAGTCCTTTCTGATCAAACGCCTCTTTCTTCAAAATCTTACTCAGATATGATGCAATTTCCTCTTCGTCTTCATAATCTTTCACATGACTTTTAATATCATCCATCATATTCATTACCATCAGATTTGCACCGCCATGTTTTTTTCCTTTTAAGGATGACATTGCTGCTGAAATAACAGAATAAGTATCTGAACCTGAAGATGTTACTACCCGTGTAGTGAATGTAGAATTGTTACCACCACCATGTTCCATATGTAACAATAATGCTATATCCAGTACTCTTGCTTCCAGTTCTGTGAATTTTGTATCTGGTCTTAATAGGCGCAGGAAATTTTCAGCAATAGATAAATCTTTTTCAGGTCTATGAATATACATACTTTCGTTTTTTCATAATGACAATAAGCATGGTATGCATATACTGCTAACATAGGAAATGCTGCGATCAACTGCATACTCTGCCTTAGCACATTCGGAATTTCAAGACTTTCTTTCTCCTTATCGTAAGAGCCCAATGTAAGAATACTTCGAGTCATAGAACCCATAATATCTGATGTAGGTGCTTTCATAATGACATCTCTGGTAAAGTTAGTCGGTAGTTCCATACAATCAGATAGTCTTCCCTGAAATTCCATTAACTGTGTATCAGTTGGCAATTCTCCGAATAAAAGAAGATATGCTCCTTCTTCAAAGACAAACCTTTTTCCTTTACTTCCTGTTACTAAATCTTTTATATTATAACCACGATAAGATAACTCGCCATCACATGGACTCTTTACTCCATCATGATATTCAAAAGCTTTTATATCAGAAATATTTGTAAGCCCCGTCAACACACCTTGGCCTTTTTCATCTCGTAAGCCTCTTTTTACACCATACTCTGAATACAGATTCTTACTAATGCTATCATTGTTCACAAAAAATTGCTTGCCGTTTCATATAATTTTCCAAATTGCTCATTTGAATCGCTCCTTTCATTCTGTTACGAACTTACATACTATACTCAGATATTCTTGTTTCCAGAGCATTCAGCATTGTCTGTTCTTATTCTTATTCATTAGCAATACAATACAATGGAAAACTCAATTTAACCTCAACAAGGTTTGTTTTTTCATCCATGCAAAATCTTCTTTGTACAACAGACTGTTAGATATAGCAAAAACGGCCTTTCAAAAACAGTTAACTTCTAAATCAACTGTTTTTTGAAAGGTCGTTTCATCAGATTCTTATAGCAATCCAGCAAATAATCTCATAAATAATTGTCCCAGTCGCAAATATGCACTTCGTCCGGTTTGATATTGGTCTGTCACATCACGACATTCTCCCATCGTTCTTATCAGATCATTTTTTATTTCCACAACTGCCTGACAATCTGCCATAAAACAGCCGTTTCAAAATGGTGATATAAACTTCGATAATCCAGATTAATTGTTCCACAAGTTGCCATACAGTCATCTGCCACACTCATTTTTGCATGACAGAAACCAGGAGTCCACTCATAAACACGAACACCATGTTTAACTAATCCATGATAAAAAGAACGAGTTATATTATAAATGAATTTTTTATCAGGGATACCAGGTGTGATAATTCTTACGTCTACCCCTCGCTTAGCAGCCAGACATAACGCATGCGTCATTTCATCTGTTATGATTAGATATGGAGTCATAAACCAACAATATTTTTCAGCTTTATTTATCATACTGATATAAACTTCTTCTCCTACTTGCTCATTATCCATAGGGCTGTCTGCATAAGGTTGAACAAACCCAGTTTGCTGTGCCGCATAATCATAGTGGAAAAGGTATTTACTAAAATCAGAATCATTAGCATCCTTATCACTTACTGCATTCCACATTTCCAAAAATGTCACCGTAAGCGACTGAACAGCATCTCCTTCTAAACGAATACCTGTATCTTTCCACTGTCCATACGGGTGTGTGTAATTAAAATATTCGTTTGCTAGATTATATCCACCTGTAAATCCGACTTTTCCATCAATAACTGTTATTTTTCTATGATCACGATTGTTCAAAAACAGATTTAAACCTGGCATAAACGGATTGAATACACGGCAATGAATTCCTATTGTCTCCATTTTTTTCACAAAATCTGTGTTAATAAAGCCTATAGAACCCATGTCATCGTAGAATACTCTAACTTCCACACCTGCTTTTACTCGCTCTTCCAGAACATCTTGAATCTTATGCCATGCTTCAGCGTCTTCTATCGCATGATATTCCATAAAGATAAACTTTTGTGCTTTCTCCAAATCCTTAAGCTGTGCCTCTAATCCTTTCACTGCTTCATCAAAATACACAATATCCGTATTCTGATAGATTGGATACTGCGAATTTCTTTGTATGTAACTTGCTATATTTCCTGCTTTCGGAATTGTTTCTTTTATTCTGCTCAAACACTCCTGACTGTCCGGAAGCATTGGTAACAATTTGCTATCAATTTCTGCATACCGCTCACGCATTTTATGTGTGCCACCATTCAAACCAATCAACAAATACAGGCCTACACCCATAATTGGGAAAATTAGAATTAAGATGACCCAAGGCATTTTCATAGAGGATGTCTTATTTGATGCGTACAATCCCAAAACCAAGATCCCACTCAAAATCCTTGTAAATAAATTTATGACTTCTGCATATTCATTCAAGCGTGTTACGATAGTAATAATAAAAATCACTTCCAGAAGAATGCAGATTATGGAAAACACAGCCGTTTTACCCCATTTTTTGTTTTTGCTTTGCCCTCTAAAGTATCTTGTTTCATATATATTCCGCCTTCCTACTTGCTCAGTTTTCTCCCTAAATTTCGTGGAACATACCAATTTTGTCTTTTATTCTCTGCATTTCATTACACCGGACTGGATAAGTTTGGTGCGGATGTCCTCATACAGTGAAATAATTTGATACTTACAAGTATATTCCAAATAGTCAGAATTGCAATAGGTACGCAGATCACCTCGAAAGTCCGGTCACATCTGCGAAATAGTATAAAAGTCAGTATGCTTCATCCGGTTCGGTAGGTGCTGCGGTAATATCACGGTAGAAAGTGGCCCATGCAGCTTCCTTATAGGGGCATACAAAAAAGAAGCCAATGCTCAATGGAATTGTCAGCAGAAGAAAAAGAGAAATCGCCATAGCCTCTGAACCGGTGAAATATTTGAGAACCAGAAAACCCCCGGCATACAGTGGCAACGAACAGAGCAGCTCCCAGCCAATGAAGCTGAAATCCAGACAGAACAGCCGCCATTTGTTGCCGTCCATAATCCGCCGGGATTCTGTGATCGCTTCATTTGCAGTCAACGAAGGATGCTCGGACATGATGTAAGGTGTCATCGCATAGCTGTATGTTTTCACGATTCCCGGAATCACCAACAGCAGCGACCAGAGGGCGATGTACAGACCCTGCAGGAATTTCATGCAGAAGCCATCCCACAGACGGTCTTTCTGAGAGAACAAGTCCGAGATGGCAGCATCATTTCCATCTACAAGGTTCAGATTAAAATGAGCATATCCCAGTTGAACTGCACCGCCCACGATCAGTTGGAGGATTGCCCACAGACCAATGCCGACAAGCAAAACAGCAAGCAGCCGACCGCCGTTTGGCTGGGCGAACAGGTTAAAATGAATGTCCTTTGCCTGATTGGAATTGGAAACGACACTGTTGGAACTGCTCACAATGGTAGCACCGAGCGCACTGGCGGCAATACCTGTCAGAACAGCAGTTTTCCATTTTCCGCGCAGAGCATCGAGAGCGAGCATACGATAGTCGGCAGATATTTTCATAAAGGCAACCTCCTGTCTGAAAATGGCAAGTATGTGTGAAAAGGAATATGATATGCCACTTTAATTTAGATACGTTTGAAACGCTGAAAAAATTGCAGCATGAATGAAAAAGAGGCTGTTACACCGGTTTTATCCTTGTGCAACAGCCCCTTTCCTTTACTTCAGCAGCTTGTCCAGTTCATCATAAACGGATTTGACGTTCGTGTCGACAATGACCTGACAGGCGTTCTTCCCCGGACGGATGATGCCTGTTGCGCCTGCCGCTTTTACAGCCTGCTCATTGACCTGACGGTAGTCCTTGACCTCAAAGCGCAGGCGGGTAGTGCAGTAGCTGGCGCTTACTATATCACGCCGCCAGCTTGTGCTGCATTTGCAGTGGAACAGACCAATGAACTGCTGCTTCATTTTACGTCCGCAGTTCGGACAGATCCGCTTGCTGGCTCCCATAAAAGTTTACTGGAGCTTGGCGATAATTTCATCAGCGGACATACCGCTGGCAAGTAGCTTTTTCAATACGGATTCCGCTTCGGCCTTTTTGGATTCTTCTGCGGCCTTTTTTTCGGCTGCAACCTTTTTTGCCTCTGCTTTAGAAAGTTCCTTTACTGCAACCTTCAGCGCAGATTTTTTGCTTTTCAACTGCTCTTTCAGTACGCTGATGTTGTCAGACAGCGCAGCGATCTCAGTTTCAATTTGTTCCTTGGCAGTAGTCTTTTCAGCAACAATAGCCGCATAGTCAACATTTGTTTTCTTGGTACGCACTGCATTCTTGCTTCCTTTTGGTCTAGCCATAATAGTCCCTCCACCTAGTATTGGAATTTACTAATATAAGTATATTCTTTCTGCCTCGAAATGGCAATACTTTCTTAGACAACAAGAGCAGAGCTTTTGCGAGGCCCCGCTCTTATTGCTGCCGTTAAGCAGAAAATGAAGGAGATCTATCTTTCAAAACCGCCTGCGGACTGCTGCAGCGATGGGGAGCCACAACAAACCCATCAGACAGGCTTTGGAAGAAGCAAATAGGGATGTGAGAAATGCACTGTCACAGGTTGATGCCGATTCCAAGGATCACGAATAGGATCGCCAGACAGATGCAGCTTAACATTTATCTGGAGATGGCCCAAGGATAAAATAGAAGCAGTATTAAAGCCGCTCACCGTGCAGGTTTCCAGCATGGTGAGCGGCTTTTTACTACAAATATGAGGAGTCGAAAAAGTCCTTTAGTGTGATTCCCAAACCCAAACAGATTCTTTCAATCGTCTCTACGCTTAACTGACCTCCCCGACGGGCAGTTGTTTGAATCGTGGAATACGATATTCCGCATTTCTTTGCCAACACACACAGATTCATATCACGCTCTTGCATCAAATCCTGAACACGTTTGATCGTATCCACGAAAATCCCTCCCATCTTTTTAGTTCAAAACTTTTCCAACGATCTCAAATCTTTGCTCTGAAGATATAAGGATTGGCGAATATTTGGTGTTAAGAGAAACCAAAACCGGTTGGTTATGCACCACGCCATAGCTGTCGGTAAGGAGCTCTGCTTGGGACTTGTCTGGGGTATGTTCATCGTATTTTTTCAGATATCCGCAGTCATCATATACGAATATCCCGATATCTCCGCATTCAAGTTCTTCGCAGCGCTTTACCCATACGATTTGTCCGCTATGATAACGTGGTTCCATACTATCACCGCTAACGTATATCCCGAACTCGGCACCAGCCGGAACACTACTGGCAGGCACTTGTATCTGCTGGAACATTTCACCCTCAAGAAAAGCTCCTAGACCTGCCGATACTGGCAGCTCTGACACAGGCATCATTATGTAGTCGATTTCCGCAGGCTCTTCTGTGTCTGGCTGGTAGCGCCGAGATGCAATCAAGTCCATTTCGTACTCAGCGACCTTTTTTTGCCCGATGGCATTTAGAAGGGAGGGTTTCTGAAAGGTCTTTGTAAAGTAGGAAGGTCCTTCTTGATGTTCAATGCGTGGCAGATTGCAACCAGTTGGTAGATGCTGGGAGTGGTGTATCCTTTTTCCCATTTACTGATTCCCTTGTCACTGACATCGACGCCATAGTGGCGGAGAAGTTCGGAGAAAGTTACAAGTGAATAGCCATTCCTTTTTCGTACAGCTGCAAGAATCAGACCAACCTCATTACTATCCCTTGCGGCGACTGCATCATAGCGCACTGTGATGGGGCTATGTGCATTTTGGTGAGCGCAGTTTTCTTTTTCATAGCAAGAACACTCCTTTGTGATCCGGTAGCTCTATTATAGTATAGAAAACATAAGAAATCAACAAGAAATCTCCAAAATAGCGACAAATGCGTAATTGACATCTCCATAAAGTAGGTGTATAATCGAATCAAATCCACGAATAACAGCTTTTTGGTGTTAACACTGCGCCGAAAATGTGCTTGTTTGGTGTTTTCTCTGAGAGGTGATATTATGAAAAAAGAAAATGTAAGATGCCCAATGTGCGGAACCATGAATTATGATGTGGATCTTGATGAAACCGGTGGCTGGACAAAATGCCGTCTGTGCAAAGCAGTGACCTGCTCTATGGAAGAGTGGAAAAAACATACAGTGTCCGTTCCTCTGTTAAACGAAAAACAGCTCGTGGCACGCAGTATGATTCGCAAGTAATGCACGCTGCATTCTGATAAATCTGAAAAAAGGAGGAATTCTGATGTGTGGTGATTACAACCTTCGCCGTGAGAAAAGATACGTCGAAGTGGATGTTCGTTTTACTCCTGACGGCAAGATCCGTCCTCTTGCCATAAACTATGACAAGACTCGCACTTATGGAATTGATCGTGTCTTGGCAGTCAAGCACGGTACATCACGTTTTGGCGTGAAAGGACATTGCTTCACCTGCCTGATTTGCGGGCAGAAGCGGAATCTTTGGCTTGAAAAGGGCAAGTGGTTCGTGGAAGCCTACTGTGCCACATCAGAAGGTAGGGCTTCATAATGGCAAGATACCTATCGCGTGCAGAACTTTCGTGCATAGCAGGCAAATATATTGAAATGTACTATGCACTCTTCGGAATAAGCAAAAATGACCCCGCTCCTATTAACCCAGAGCAGTTTGCAAATTCTGTTCTTGGACTGAACCTGAAGATGTTGCCGCTGTGTAGCGATGGTCACATCCTTGGATTAACGGTTTTCCAGAGATGTAGCTTCACAGCAACCCTTGAGGATGGAACAAAGCTTGTTGAAGTATTTATGCCGAGGGATATCGTAATCGATTCTGCTCTTGCGGCAGACAGATGCACTGGATGCCGGAATTTCACAATAGCGCATGAAGCAGCACATCAGATTTTGGCTGATCTGTTTCCGAACGACTACGGAAAAGCAGTCAAGTGCCGTGGCACATTGCCTATCGGGAGAGAAACGGAAAGCCTCGTGGGAAGAATGGCAGGCGGATACCCTTGCAGCAGAGCTGCTGATGCCAACATTTCTGATCAATGCCGAAATAGAACGTGTAGCGTTGACTCTGCCAAATGGGATTCTATACAAATCAGTGTCTGACCCTAACTATGAAAAAATTTTGGAGATGGCTCGACGGATTGGGGTTTCTTGGTCTGCAATCAGGATCAGACTGCAGCAGATGCAGGTTATAAAAGGCAAACCCATCCACTGCCATCCATTGGACATCATGCGATTTGGAGAATGAATATGATTCAGTTAAAGAACCGTCCCTTTGCCGGTAAAGCACCGACTACTACACAGCAGGCAGAATTTAGCATAGGCTGGAGATTTTGCCCTGTTTGTGGAAATAAGTTATACCAAAAAATCGAGGGGTGTTCAGGTATACTACAAGTGAAGTGCAATAGATGCAAAGAAACCCTGAGACTTGATCTGGCATTTAGATGCCGGTGATTTTCCAGTCATTTTAACAAATACGGGTGCATTGCACCCTGAATATGGACTGTTCGCTCCGAGCAACGGGCCATTGCCGCAAGGCAATGTATGAAACGTGCTCCAAATAGCCGGGCAACAGCTGATTGAGAGATTTTCTTTGAAGATCCCTCAGTTGGTTGTTGTCCGGCTATTTTTTAGCCTTCAGGAAGCCTGCTCCCGTAAAAAGGAGCAGGCTTTATGTTTGTCCGTTTTTCGTGGATGCCCCAAGCGGCTAGATATCCGTAGCAACTCCGAGTTTTCGAATTCTCACGCTTTATCGAAAATTTGGAGGTCACACATGAGTTTTGATCCGAATGCTATTGGTAACCGTATTTTTACTTTGCGTACAAATGCGAAGTTATCGCAGGAAAAACTTGCTGAAAAACTTGGTGTTTCCCATCGCCACCTCGGCGATCTTGAAAGGGGAAGCTCCAATAGCTCTGTAAAAATCCTGATCGATATTGCAGAATACTTCCATGTCAGTATGGATTATCTTCTTTTGGGCCGAGATCCTTCTAGGGATCAGTTTCAAAATGAACTGCAAGCCGCTATAGATCATCTTGAAAAATCAAAGGTCTTTTATAATCACTTCAACAAGAAACGCTCCTGCCAGTTTTACACCGGTAAGAGCGTTTCTTGCGTTATTCAAAATATCGGCAAGGGTAAGCAGCTGTACTTCTCCGCGTTCCTGTGCCTGAAGTAGTTCGTCCGTAAATGCACATTTCCAACCATACTGTTACATAGGCCAGAGTTTTCTCTCACAGAAAGCTCTGGCTTTTTCTATTGAAAACATTTGTCCATCACACCAGTTACGGCTGTATGGACTGGTTCACGAATGATAAACAAGCAAATATCCGTAGGGAAACGTACACTTCCCAGCTAATGAAAGGTGGGCATTTTACAATCGGACACGACAAAGGCGCTTCGATCTCTCGAAGCCGCCTTATCAACTGTGGAAGTGGAAACTCATTGGGTGAACTCAGTTTTCCAGCCAACCGTAATCAAATTCTGTAAAGTCGTGGATGTAGTGGTCTGCTCCCAGTGCCAGCAGCTCGGACCCGTCTGCCGTCTCTCCGACGCCCACGATCCGGCCTGCGCCGTTTCGTTTTGCCAGAGCGATGGCGGTAACGCTGTCCTCGATGACCAAGCACTCAGAGAACGGAACACCCAGCCTCCGCGCAGCTTCCAGATGCATCTCGCCTTTGTCGGCATAGCTTCCGTCGTCGTACACGACGTCCTGTTGTTTCAGCCAGTGACCGATCGGAAACGAGTCAAAGTAGAAATCAACATTTGCTTTTATGGAAGCACTCGCCAGCGCGAACGGGATGCCGCGCTTCTGTAAGCCTTGCAGCAGCTCTTCAGCACCTGCTACGAGGTGTAAACTGGCAGGATCGTTCCTGCATGCCTCCCGGTACAGCGCCTCTTTCTTTTCTGAATACTGCTGGCGCTCCGCAGGGGTGAGCCACGGGGCCATGTTCTTCAGGATGACATCGTTGCAGGGGCCGCAAATCTTCGTCGATGCAAGAGGGCTTTTATCTTCGGGATGCAGTTCATGATAGATCTTTGACCACGCCTCCATGTGGAAGCGGGTATCAAAGAACATCGTCCCATTAAAATCAAGAAGTACCGCGTGCATTGTGATTCCGGCTTATGCCTTAAGCAAAGATGCCGAAGAATGCGCCGACCAGACCGATGACCAGCAGCAGAGCGATGCAGGTAACGGGCTTCCAGTTCTTCTTCTTCATCAGGAAGAACAGGCCGAGGGTCAGAGCCAGAGGGATCAGCTTGGGCAGGACGCCATCCAGAATGCTCTGGATAACGATGGGCTGTCGCCGTTCTCGATGACGGTAGCAACGGTGGTGCCGCCGTAGTTGGAAGTCAGAGCACCGACGATGAAGACGCCCAGCATGGAAGCTGCACGGGTGAACTCCTTAGCGTTGGCAGTCAGGATGTCGATTGCTTGGTACCCAGGTTGTAAGACCAGTACATCAGGAAGAAGCGGCATGCGAACTGCACGATGTTAAAGATCAGCAGGAACAGGATGGGGCCAGCCAGCGAACCGTTGATGGCCATGTTCGAGGTGATACCTGCGGTGATGGGAACCAGAGTGAACCAGAAGATAGCATCGCCGATGCCGCCCAGAGGGCCCATAGCGGCGACACGCACGGCACGGATGGTGTCGATGTCAGCCTTCTGCTGCTCCAGAGAGAGGATGATGCCCATGACGAAGGTGACCAGGAACGGGTGAGTGTTGAAGAACTCCAGGTTGTGCTCCATGGAGAGCTCCAGGTCTTCCTTGTTGTCTGCGTGGATCTTCTCCAGACCGGGCAGGATGCAGTACAGCCAGCCGGCGGCCTGCATACGCTCGTAGTTGAAGGATGCCTGCAGGTTCAGGGAACGAAGCACCATCTTGTTCAGCGTAGCCTTATCCAAAGGCTGCGCGGGAGTCAGATTGTTGTAATGAGTTGCATTAGATGCCATCTTCGTCGTCGCCTCCATTCGCAGCAAAACCAGAACCAGCAGCCTGCTTGATAGCAACGCGAGTCTGGTAGTCATACAGAGCGATCGCAACACCAACGAATGCGATCAGCAGCAGAGCAGAACCGGACAGCTCGGGGATGTAGCCGATGATGGTTGCCAGAGCGAAACCAGCAAAGTAGATGCCCCAGAACTCGTTGGAAAGCATGATGCGCAGCAGGGTAGCGAAACCGACGAAGCGCATCATACCGCCAGCAGCGCCCAGACCAGCCATGATCCATGCATACTTGGCAGCCAGGTTGCTCAGGGTAGTACCCATTGCAGAGCCGCCCAGCATACCGAGGTGCAGACGATGGCGAACAGCAGGCCCAGCAGAGCCATTGCCAGATAGTTCAGACGAACGATGCCCTTGGTGTCGCCCTTTGCTGCCAGCTGGTCAGCCTTGGACATCATGGGGGACATGAGGGTGAACAGGAAGGTAACCATGTACTGGCCGATCAGAGCAAAGGGAACTGCCAGACCGACAGCAGCGGTGGTATCCAGATGAGAAGAGATCGCAAACACGGTAGCCATGACGCCGCCGATGACTGCGTTTGGCGGCTGAGCGCCGCCGACAGGCATGTTGCCGATGGTCATCAGCTGGTAAGTACCGCCGACGATGAGGCCAGTGGGAAGGTCGCCCAAGATCGCACCGATGACAGCACCGGAAACGATAGGCTGGTACAGGGATTCCAGGAAATCAAACTGGTCGATGGCGACGATGAACACCCACACAAAGACCAGAATGATCTGAAGTGCACTAAAGCCCATAATAAATACTCCTTTTCAAGTATTTTCGAAAGCACCCGGAAAGCTTACTTGAACAGCTTTTCGATGTTTTCAGCGTGTTCGGTAGGAACGCGGCGGATCTCCAGTTCCACACCAAGCTCCTGCAGCCGCTTGAACGCAGCCACATCGGCGTCGTCAACTGCGACGGAACCTGCCACCTGGCGCTTGCCTTCTGCCATGTGCATGTTGCCGATGTTGACTTTCTTGATGGGAACGCCACCCTCCACCAGCTTCACGACATCCTGCGGGTTCTCGCAGACGATGAAGATCAGCTGCTTGGCGCTGGCCTTGTGGATGGTGTCGATCGTCTTCTGGATGGTCCAGTAACGCATTGCAGCGTAGGCAGGAGCGGCCATATTCATCAGACCCTGACGCAGGCTGTTGCCAGCCACCTCGTCGTTGGCCACCAGAATAAGGTTTGCACCAATGGCGCCACACCACTGCGTTGCGACCTGACCGTGAACAAGACGGTTGTCGATCCGCGTAAGAACAATGTTCGGCATTCTCAAATTCCTCCTTGAGTTTTTTGTCTGAGTTTCCAATTCAGAGTAACTACATTATAGGCTATATTTGAACAAATGTCTTTATATTTTTAACAAATTGTTTCTAAAAAACGGTTAAATTCGGTGAGTCTCATTACAATCTACCAAAAAGTATAAATAAGACTAGTCAAAACGCCCAAAAAATGATATACTTTTTCAATAAGGAGGGATTTGAATGCAACGCGAAACTTCCAACGACAGTTTCTGGACTACGGCTCGGTCTACCACCAGCCCATCGACCGCGAGCACCCGGAGCTCATCCACCAGACGATGGTTGCCATCACCCGCCGCTATGTCTCCCAGTTCTACTGCTTCAACTGCGATACCTATTTACAGGTAAAGAGCGGCATTGGCGTTCTGCTGGTCTCCCACACGGCGGAGGCTGCCGATGTGCAGGAGTTTGCGATGAACAGGCTCATCCACATCAGGCCAAATATCTACTTTGCCGTCTCTCCACGACCCAGAAGCTCGAGTACGACCTTTACGCCGAGAGCAGCTACTTGCTGCATATCACAGACTTTCCTTCCCAGTACGAATTTCTGGCCGTCCTGCCCCGCATCGAGATCCAGAAAATTCTGGGCTACTACTACCGCATCCGCACTGAGAACTACTGTTTCAAGGGCGAGCTGCATGATTTCTTTGAGCTGACCTACGTGGACACCGGCGAGCTGGAGACCGAAGTGGACGGCACGCTCTACCACTTAAAAGAAAAAGACCTGATGATCTACGGCCCGGGCCAGTTCCACACCCAGTACACCGACGAAGAGCACAGGGCCTCCTATATGACCATCCTCTTCGATATGCGCAACCTGACTCCCGTGGAGCGGGAGGTCTGGTATGACGCCCTCATCAACCGGGTGTTCCACTACGACCAGAAGATAAACACCTTATTAAAAACCTTCGTCCGGGAGAGCACCACTGGCATCCCCTATATGAACAGCCTGATGCTCTGCCTGCTGACCGAGACCATCATCCGGCTGCTCCAAGGCACCTATGCCTCCCCCATGGCCCCCGCCAGCAGCACGGCCCACCAGAGCGCCATGGACGAGCTGTTCGACCGCATCATCTCCTACATCGACGACAACATCTACGACCCCCTCACCATCCCGGAGATCTGCGAGCACTTCTCGCTGTCCCGGTCCGCTCTGCAGCTGCTGTTCAAGAACTCGGTGGATCAGTCGCCCAAAAAGTATATCAACGACAAGAAACTGGAGCGCAGCTGTCAGATGCTCCTCGAGAACCGCTATACCATCAGCGAAATTTCGCTGCGTCTGGGCTACAGCTCCATCCATTATTTCTCCAAGTCCTTCAACATGAAGTACCACATGTCCCCCAGCGAATTCGTCAAGCAGAACTGTCAGAGCAGCGTCTGATACCCATTATATATAAGGAGGGGCGCTCCTATGAATATCGGCATCCTCGGCACCGGCTCCATCGCCCGCACGATGGCGGCAGAGTTTGCAAAGGTCCCTGCGTTCCGCTGTGAGGCGGTCTGCTCCCGGCAGCAGGCCACCGGCGAGGCGCTGGCACAGCAGTTCGGCATCCCGAAGGTCTACACCGACTATGACGCCATGCTGGCCGACCCGGACATTGAGCTGGTCTATATCGCCACCCCCAACAGCCTGCACTATGCGCAGACTAAGGCGGCGCTTCTGGCCGGAAAGAACGTCCTCTGCGAGAAGCCCTTCGTTCCTACCGTGGCGGAGGCTGACGAGCTCATCGCACTGGCGAAAGAGAAGCACCTCTTCCTCTTCGAGGCCATCACCACGGCCCACCACCCTAATTATGCACTTGCAAAGCAGTACCTCGACGACATCGGTTCTCTCCGCATCGTCTCCTGCACCTTCTGCCAGTATTCCAGCCGGTACGATGCCCTGCGTCTCCGGGCAGGTGCCGCCGGTGTTCGACCCGGCCTGCTGCGGCGGCGCGCTGATGGACCTGAACCTCTACAATGTACATTTTGTGGTGGGACTGTTCGGCGAACCCATGCTGGTGAGTACCATCCGAACCTCTACCGGAACGGCATCGACACCAGCGGCATCCTCCTGCTGGAATACCCCGACTTCATCTGCCAGTGTACCGGCGCAAAGGACTGCGCCGCGCCGGGCAGCGTCCAGCTCATCGGCGACGCGGGCCGCATCCTCATCGAGCCGGGCAGCAGCACTGCCAGAAGCTCCTTCT
>ENA-OQDD01000559-OQDD01000559.1-human-gut-metagenome-genome-assembly--contig:-NODE-559-length-14847-cov-2.902174_pt1 | contig 14847 bp, 21 predicted proteins | sample MGYA00242507_ERZ504598 | MGnify/ENA primary metagenome ERZ504598 (study PRJEB26092, sample SAMD00036318) | human gut metagenome | host: Homo sapiens | study: EMG produced TPA metagenomics assembly of... | reverse complement strand
CTCAGGATGATGCCGACCGCCGCGGCGGGCAGCATGACCATGCCGGTGACGGTGGCGGATTGGCCGAGCACATTCTGGATGAAGATAGGCAACGTCACGTTGGTTGCGGCGACTGCGGCGTTGATCAGAGTGACCAGAATCGCGGAGTTGCGGAAGTTGCGGGTGGCAAGGGTGTCAACGCGCAACAATGGCTCATCGAGCTTGACTTGCTTGTATACGAATGCGACGAAGGCCACAAGACCAACGACGATTGAGGTAATGACGACCGGACTGGTCCATCCCATCGTGGAAGCGGACGAGAAGCCATAGAGCAGGCCACCGAACGCGATGGTCGAAAGGATCACGGACAGGATGTTGAGCTTTGGGTTCTTCAACTCGCTGACGTTCTTGAGCATCATCGTGCCTCCGACAAGGATGACCAGTGCCACGACTGCGATGCCAATGAACATCGGGCGCCATCCGAAACTGTCAATCACCAGACCACCGACAACCGGGCCGATAGCCGGGCCGGCGGCCATGACGATACCGGCCATGCCCATGGCGGTGCCGCGCTTATCCGGCGGATAGACGAGCATCGGCACTACGGCGACCAATGGCAACAGCACGCCGGAGCCGGCGGATTGCAGTATGCGCCCGACGAGCAACAGCATGAAATTCGGCGCGACGGCACACAGCAGTGTGCCGACCATGAAAGTGGCAAGAGCTCCGGCGAAGAGCTTTCGGGTGGAGAATTTATCAATCAGATAGCCTGAAATCGGCACCATGATGCCCGAGACCAGCATGTAGACGCTGGTCACCCACTGCACGGTGCCGGTGGTGATATTGAAATCACGCATCAGTGCCGGCAAGGCCGGTGACATGACGGTCTGGTTGAGCAGCGCGATGAACGAGCCGACGACGATCACACCCACAACGATGAATCGGGTGTGCGGATCAATAGACTTTACGGAACTGGTGGCGGACCCGAGTTCCGCGTTTTTCTGTGAGGTCACAGCATTTCCTTCTGTTGGTAACGGCATGTGTGGGCGATCCGGCCCCATGCTTGTGTCAAGACGCGAGGACACCGATGAGTCCGGGGTAAAGGAAAAGCCGCCATCCGTTCCGCATTCATATACGGCAAACGATTCGCGGCTTTGCGTAAGTTGATGGCTATGGTGAGCGATTCATGCGACGTCGACTGCGGATGGGCCATCGGTACATCCCGGCATAAGGCGTGTCCCCGCTACACCAGCATCGAGAATAGGGCCATTTGTGGATTGGCAAACAGAACATTGCCGATGAACGACCCACGGCAGGCGCGTGCGATGAACATCGCGTAGCGATACAGGTTCATGGCATCTCCTTGATGGGTTTTCGTACGGCAGGTATCGAGAAGCCTATCATCATTCAAATAGACGGTGAAACCACGTATGCCCGACAATACACAAAATCTTCGCAAAAGGATTGGGCTTACCGCATACGATCCGCCTGAATAGCGGTCCGGGGATGAATCAGGGGCGAGCTAAGGGTTGCGTCTCGTGTTTCCGTCATGATGTCTGGCAAAATAGTGAAGCTGAACATGCGAGGCATCGACCGGAATCGGAAAGGGGCAAATCATGCGAGTTCTCGGCAATATCCTGTGGATCATTCTTGGTGGGTTGGCCATCGCAATCGGATGGGCATTGGTGGGACTGATTCTGTGCATCTCCATCATCGGCGTCCCGCTCGGCATTCAAGCGTTCAAGATGGCGGGACTCACCCTGACGCCGTTTGGCAAAACCGTGCAATACGGCGGCGGAGTCGGCTCTGCCTTGGCCAACATCCTGTGGGTGGTGCTGGTCGGCTGCTGGATGGCGCTCGGCTATCTGGGTGCAGGCGTGCTCAACTGCATCACCATCATCGGCATTCCGTTCGGCATCCAGTCGTTCAAAATGGCCAAGCTCGCGCTCTGGCCGTTCGGCGCACAGATCTACAGTCTGTAACAATTGTTTCTGCAGTAGGTCGTGCAGCGCATTATCATCGTGCGTTGCACCGGACTTTTTTTATATACAACAGGCATTTCACACACCGTGATTTGACGGATTCGGACGTAAGACCTTATGGTGTGCACACCATGATTCAACACATCGCATTCAGCAGCAACGGCGTGAACGAACACGCCAAGCGTCAGCAGATGAACCTGCCGGCGATGCTCGAATGCGCCTTCAAACAGGGTTTGCGCACTGCTCAGTTCCAGCCAATAACCGGAAACAAGCGCAGCCTGCTCGCTGCCATACAAATCTGATCAGTACACCTCTCATTGGCGCATAGCTGAATCATTGCCGGTGATATCGAGCCGACTCGTTCGCACCATGCCTCATAAACGCACCTGCACGAGCATGCGTTCTTGGCATAGTCGCAACTCAATGCACCGCAGCAAAACCCATTGCATACCATCACATATTCAGAAAGAACAACAGATCATGAAGTATTTCACTACTGACACGCATTTCGGGCATCCGCTGGTCAGCGTGCTGCGCGGATTCACCACGTTCGACCCTGGGCACACGCAGTATGACGCTCTCCTCTCCTCGCAGGGACGCAAGGCCGCCGAGGATTGGGCGAAGGGCGTGGTGCTTGACGATTCCCGGCTCAATTTCCGCAAGGCCGCAGACACCGATGCGCACGATGAAGCAATCGTGGCCAATATCAATCGGATTGTCGGCGAGGACGACGAGCTGTGGATTTTGGGCGATATCGGATACCGAACATCGGTCCGGCATCTGAAGAGCTGCCTGCGTCAGCTGCGCTGCAGGCATCTGCACGCGGTTATCGGCAATCACGATGACTGGTGGCTGGACGATGCACCCGCGCGAGATCTGTTCGAATCGATTGAGCCGAACAGCACGGCGGAGCTGACCGGTCTCGGAATTGGCCGCCCGCAGGCAACGGAGACCGTCAATCTATCGCATTTCCCCTACCGTGAGGATCTTGCCTATGGCTGGCCGGATGATGCCGTACGTTTCCGCGATCAGGCATTGCCGTTCGACGGACATCGTCTGCTGTATGGTCACACGCACCAGCTGTCTCCGGAGGGCGCACGCCACGAAGCCTCAACGTTGGACTGGACGCATGGAATCTGCAACCGGTAAGCGAAACACAGATTGCCGACTGGTTCCATGCACACGCGACCGATTCAACGCACGTATCACCGCTGGATATGCCCGACTCCCCCGGGCCGGCGCCCATTGACTCCGCCGCACAGCAGGAACCAGGCGGCTCGGTTTCGGCAGCCGAATCATAATACAAGCAATATTGGGGCGAGCAGAACCTTATGCCATCGCTGGCACCTGTCTCGCCCCACAGCACAACGAAAGGAGCTTGGCTATGGCAAAGCTCATTATTCTGCGAGGACTGCCTGCTTCGGGCAAGTCCACGTGGGCACGCTCATGGTGTGAGGACCCCGCCAACACGTGGCCGCATTGCGTGATTTCTCTCGATGACATTCGGATCATGATCGCCGGCTCGGCACAGGTCCGAAACCGACTGCAATCCGAGCACGGCAAGCGATTCAATGACATGGTGGTTGCCATGGGACGGCACATGATTTCCGACGCATTGGATGCGGGGTGGGATGTGGTGGCGGATGCGCAACACGCTAATCCCCGGTATGCAGCCGAACTGGCGCTACTCGCTCAACGTCATGGCGCACTGTGGGAAACGAGGGATTTTGACGTTCCTCTAGACGAATTGTTGCGTCGCAATGCGGCGCGTGATACCGCTGACCGTGTTCCGGAAGATTACATTCGTTCGTCCTGGAAGCATTTTCACACCGCGATGTTCCGACCGTTGGAACCGGGCGATCCGAATGGAAACCTGTTGGAGCGTATGCGCGCGGATCCTTACGTTCGGGTTATTCCGGTGCGCGGCGAAACAGACGTGTATGCGTGCAATTTCACTGCAGAGGCATTTCGTGAACATCGGTGGACGGATCGTACCATCAATGCGCGAGGCTTTTTGTCGGCGGCAACGGCCAGGTGGTACAACGCGGGTTCGAGAAGTTCTTTGCTGTGGACGAGACGGAGGAGACATCGTTCGCCCAAGTCGTCAATCACGCTCAAGAACATCCAGAGTCGTTGCCCGTGCGCGTTGAGCGCAAGGAGAACGGATTTCTCGGGCTCGTGGGCGCGGCGGGAACTCCTGGATTGTTCCGCTTCTGGTCGAAGTCGGGGCAAACGGATTATTCCGCGCTTATCGAGCGCCTGTTTCCTTCAGATTCAGCGGTACGTGCCGAATTGTGGCGTATGTTGCATGAGTGGAATGTCACGGCGGCGTTTGAAGTCATCGATCGCGAGTCCGACCGGCACATCGTTGGATACGAATCATCCGGGCTGCGCTTGCTGCATCTGATTCGTAATGCCGAATCGTTCTCCATCGATGCCGCTCACGAGGAAACGTTCACTCTTGCCGGCGGCTTCGTGCGGCCGGAAACGGTGGCGATCTGCCATTCGCCGGAAGAAGTCGCCCAGCAATCGGCGACGCCAAGGCAAGCCCGCATGAAGCGTGGTGCTATATTTTGCCGACGGTTGGATGGTGAAGGTGAAGTCAGACCGGTACAAGTTGGTCAAGGCGATGCGCCCTCTTATGCAACGCGTGCTGCTGCGTGGTCGTTCCTTCAACAAGTCCGGCGACATTGCCGATTTGGCTCGCCGTATCATCGATTACGCACACGAACACCACATCGACCTGGCCTACGAGCGGCAGGCATTCGGCGAGCGCGATATCGATATGACCAAGGTCAACGACATCGTGGACCACGTGCGGTGACTGCTGAGTTCTAGCGCAATATCTTCTGACCAACGTATGTATCACGAAAGCATGTGTCGTGAAAGCATGTATTGCGCTAGAACCAAATCATTCTCGTGGAGGCCGGATAATGAATCTCTATGCTTTGAACATGACGCACCATATGCCGGCATTTCCTTGCGCGAACAACTGTTCATTACGAACATTGTACTGATGCCGTTACAGAACAGAAGAGGGTGCTGTCCTAGCGCCAACCATCCGACCCGGTTCTGCCAGGCACCGAACCGATTCGACAAGGACGCCGTGAAAGACATCATGTTCGGTTGGGATGACACGAAGAAGGATCCAAGCGCAGGGATTCCCGGCTGATAGTCATCGGCGACGACCGGCAGACGCCGTTGCAGCGCGGCGCGCTCACCGCGTTCCGCAACTACGGTGTGACCGTTATCCCCTACTCCAAATTGGAAGAGCGGGCTCCCGTGGAACTCGCCGCGTAGCTTCCGAGCCATATAAGGACTCATCCCGACGACTCACCGCGAGCACCGGGATGAGTCCTTGGTTCTTGTGTTTCGCCATATGATTGAGTCATGTCGGACGACAATGTCCGGCACGAAGGGAGACCAATCATGAAAAAGGCAATCGCGCTGCTTGTTGCGGCGATGTTGCTTACCGGCCTGTCCGCTTGCGGGGGAAGCACTACGGCCGATGCGCCGGCCAAATCCGATGGCACGTCAAAGACCGAGACCAATAAGGAAGAGCCCAAACCCCAGCCGGCCGATCTGACCGGCACATGGAAGCAGACCAATTCCAACGACCCGAGCTCATACATGGAAGCTACCATCAGCGGCGACACCATCGAGGTCGACTGGATCGGCACCGACACCAAGAGCCTCTACTGGAAGGGCACCTATCAGGCACCGGCCGCAGCCGGCGATTGGAAATGGACCAGCCAGGGCGACACCGAGACCATGGCCAGCGCGCTCCTCGCCTCGCAGGATGCCACCAAGGACTTCACCTACAGTGAGGCGGACGGCGTGAGCTGGGAGACCACCGCGCTCGGTACCACCATCACCGTCAAGACGGTCAAGCAATAAATCCCGTGTCGGCGGATCAAGCCTAACACGAAACCGCCCCGGTCGCTCTTTGCGAGCGCCGGGGCGGCCCTGCGACATATCGACGATTAGACAATCTGTCGCATTTTCTTGACTGCCGCCCACATGACCGTCTATCATCATTTATAGATCAGCGACAAGAATACACAGGTATCCTTCCCCTCGAAGGATCAGCTGGTCGTATTATTGGATTTTGGCCTGTCCTTCATCGAAAGTCGGCTTCATGCCGTCGTCGTCACAGCACGACTAGAGTTGAGACGGGCCATCTATTCCTTCTACCATTCAGGTTGCGCCCATCCGTCGAAGTTGATGGATGCTCTGGTCAGAGGATTGTATTTCGGCCGATAATAGTTCTTTGATTTGAAATATCTGCTGGAATCATAAACATCATGGACCAGCACAATCTTCGGTTCAAGAAGCCCGAAGAACTTTTCGTCTCCCTTCTCGTACACTCGCTGGACCGTCCATAGACTGTAGTCGGCGAGCGCCAAGAGAATTTCGTGATCATACGGTTGGACGTTGAATTTGGTGGTGTTTCGCAATTCATGCGTTACCGTGCCGCGACGGCTGCGCTGTTGCGCGATGTCCACGGCATGCTGAAGGTTGAGGTTCGATGTGCTGCTGCCTCGTTCCGCGACGTCGAGAATCAACGGATCTATCTTCCTGAGTATTTGAGTAGATGGGACATGAGGTCGGCGTAGAATTCACGTGGTTGTTCGTTGTGCCTCTGCTGATAGATCGCCGGTATCTTACGGCCCACAACTACTCGTGCGGAGAAGTCGATCTCCTGCGCCATGAGTTTGAGGAATTCATAGCGTAGTTCCGCAGGATCTTTGCTGGCATGCGGGTAGAAGCCGTGCCATCCCTCCTTTATTCTCTTTTGGACGCTGGGAAAGCTCTGGAAGAATTTGCTGCTGTTGATCTCCTCACAAAAACCGTCGATAGTCGCACGAGCATCGTCGAGGGGACTTTTCACATGTACGAGCCGATCATGAAGCATCGGGAAACTCCGTCCATCCCGATGGAGGAGGTTTTGCGGCCCCGCTTCCCGGAATGGAAGGTCATGTCACCGGCCTCATCGATAAATCGATGATGGTCCTGTGGCCCGTCTACTTTCTTTATGCTCATGCGGACAAGTCTACTATGCGTCACGTTCGTCATTTCCCCTCCTCGATGACCTGCGCGTCTATCACATCCCTCTCGTCGTGCAGGTCAGGGATGGCTCGGTCGAGGAGCGCGGCGAGACTGGCCGCGTCCCTGTGGGTGTAGTGGTTGGTCATCGTGATGCTGGTGTGGCCCATGATGGCGGTGCGTGCGTCGTCGGGCATGTTGGCTCGGGCTGTCATGCTGGCGGTCCAGTGGCGTGCGCTGTGGATGGTGACCGGCGGGAGGCTGGCGGCTTTCAAGGCCTTGTTCCAGTTGTAGCGTTCGGTGCTGCTGCGCACGGGGTTGCTCGTGAGTTGGTGAATATGAGGTCGCGTGGGCCTATGCCGAGTCGTTTGATGCGCGCCCACAATCGCTGCCACAGGCTCGTGGATATGGGTACGAACCGGTGGGCGGCGTGGGTTTTGGGTGTGGTGAGCCACAGGATGCCGTACAGGTGCTCGGCTTTGAGCCAGGCGGGTATCACGCGTCCTCCGGTTTGCCGTATTGCTGGATCTGCTGCTGCACGTTGATGCCGGGCACGCCGTCGCGTTGCTCCAGCTCATAGGGCATGAGCGCATATCGTTCGCCCTCCCTCATGCCGGCGGCGAACGCAAGCTCGAACAGCAGCATCCAGGATTCATCCACGTCCACGGTCAGGGCCGGGCCGCGGCGTTTCGCCCCTCGGTTGGGCACTGCCTCGATCAGCTGTTTCGGCTGGTCGGGCGAGAGGATCCTCGTCTCGGTGGGCTCCACCCTTGGCGGCCTGACCTGCGGCATGGATCCACGGGGATGAGTTCTTCGAGTTCGGCCTGGTCGAGCATCATCTTCAGGCTCACGAAATGGTCCTTGAGCGTGGAGGGCGCGAGCCGCTTGGAGAGCACGCGCATGCATTGGCGCACATGGTCAGGTGTCAGATCCGTGAGGCGAACGCAGCCGATGACCTCCATGCACGCGTGGATCCTGCCGGCGCGTGTCCGGTATGTGGTGGGCTTGACGTTGAGCCGGTACTCCTCCAGCCACCGTTCCGCGTAATCCTTCAGATACGGCGACTTGGCTCCGGGCAGCAGACCGGTGCGCTCCATCTCCGCGATCCTCGCGTCGAACCGTTCGCGCGCGCCCGCCTTCGTGCGACCCTTGGCCGAGACGTAGCGACGTTTGCCCGTGGCGGGGTCGCGGCCGACCTCACGCCGGAACTCCCACGAGCCATCCTTGCGGTGGATGATGCTTCCCGCACCCTTCGTGCGTCGTCTGCCGTTCGTCGCCATGATGTTCCTCCCTTGTCGGGAGCGCCTTCGAGCATCCGCTACAAGCGCCCTCAAAAGGGCACTCTATTGGCACACTATCCGGGCCACAAACGGCCAGATACGGCATAATCGGCCATTCTTCAATAATCGAAAAACGGCGCGATTCCACAGTTCCGAAGACTCGAAAACGTTGGAATCACGCCGTTCTCTAGGGTGTTCACACCCTACTTCGAGACGTTGAACTTGAACTCCACAATATCTCCGTCGGCCATGACGTAGTCGCGGCCCTCCTGACGGAGCTTGCCTTCCTCCTTGATCTTGGCCATGGAGCCGTCGGCGGCCACGAAATCGTCGTAGGAGACGATGTCGGCTTGATGAAGCCCTTTTCGAAGTCGGTGTGAATCACGCCGGCGGCCTGCGGGGCGGTCCAGCCTTGTGGATCTGCCAGGCGCGCACTTCCTTGACGCCTGCAGTCAGGAAGGTCTGCAGTCCAAGGATGTCGAAGCCGACGCGGGCCAACTGGTCAAGGCCGGATTCGCTTAAGCCCGCGTCCTCGAGCATTTCGCGGGCATCCGCCTCGTCGAGCTCGGTCAAGTCTGCCTCGAACTGAGCGTTGAGGAACACGGCCGGAGCCGGGGCCACGGATGCGGCGAGCTTAGCCTGCAGGTCCTTGTTGGCCAGCTCGTTGTCGTCCACGTTGAACACGTAGATGAACGGCTTGGCGGTCATCAGATGCAGGTCGTAGACGGAATCCTTGTCGAAGCGGCCTTCGCGTGCGGCCTTGTCGAGCGTCTCGCCGGCTTCAAGGATGGTCTTTGCCTGCTTGACTGCGTCCATGTAGGCCGGCTCGATCTTCTTGCCGCGCAGATCCTTCTCCAGCTTGGGCAGCGCGTTTTCGATGGTCTGCAGGTCGGCGAGGATCAGCTCGGTGTTGATGGTGTCGATGTCGTCGGCCGGATCCACCTTGCCGTTGACGTGGACGATGTCGTCGTCCTCGAAGGCGCGCACGACCTCGCAGATCGCGTCCGCCTCGCGGATGTTGGCCAGGAACTTGTTGCCCAGGCCTTCGCCTTCGGAGGCGCCCTTGACGATGCCGGCGATGTCCACGAAGGTCACCGTGGCCGGCACGATCTTCTCCGTGTTGACCAGCTTGGCCAGCACAGGCAGACGATCATCCGGAAGCGGCACGATACCGGTGTTCGGCTCGATGGTGGCGAACGGGTAGTTTTCGGCCAGCACGTTGTTGCGGGTCAGTGCGTTGAACATGGTGGACTTGCCGACGTTGGGCAGTCCGACGATTCCGATAGTAAGAGACATGATTCCAAGTCTAGGGAGAAGCTGGACACCTTGAACCTGCATGTGGTGAACCGGCCATATGCAAAGGCCTCCGAGCATACGGCTCGAAGGCTTTGACTGTGATATGCGAATATACGCGAACTCTGATTGCAGTCAGCCGACGATGGCATCGACGCGTCGATGACCGAGCCGCGGAAACCGTCCTTTTCGAGCTGGGCGACGCCCTTGATGGTGGTGCCGCCGGGCGAGCACACGGCGTCCTTCATGGCCCCGGGATGGGTTTCGGTGGCCATGTAGAGCGCGCCGACACCTTCGACCATCTTGGCGGCGAGCCGGTAGGCGGTGGCTCGCTGCAGACCGTACTGCACGCCGGCGTCGCCCAAGGCCTCGATGTACATGTCAGTGAAGGCGGGCGCGCAGCCGGCCACCACCATGGCGATGTTCATATGCGCGGTGTCCACGCGCTCGATGAGGCTGATCGGCCCGAACAGCTGCTCGAAGGTTTCGGTTTCGTCGTCGGTCAGGGTGTTGACGGATTCGGTGACGAGCACGCCCTTGCCCACAGCCATCGGAGTGTTCGGAATGGTGCACTGGATATGGATGTCCGAAGAGTCAACGGATTCGCCGTCTTCGGTGGCGAACAGGTCCTGGTACTTCTTGAGATTCCAGCCGGCGGCGATGGAGACGACGATCTTGCCCGGCTTAGCAAGTTCGTCGGCCAGCGGCTTGACAACGGCGGCAATCTGGTAGGGCTTGATGGCGATGATGACCACGTCAGCGGCCGTCACCACTTCCAGCGCATTGTGCAGCGGGCGCACGCCAAGTTCGGCGGTGGTCTTCTCAAGCTTGTCGTAGTGGGCAGCACAAGCGACCATCTGGCCGCCGGTGACCACGCCCGCGTCAACGAAGCCCTGGCGATGGCCTGGGCCATGTTGCCATATCCGATAAAACCGATGGTGAGGTTCTGAGTCATACGTTTTCCTTTCGTGCATGTATACAGAGCTCCCTCATCAGAGGGAGCTTGCTTCCTTGAGTCAGAACAGTTCTTCGAGGTCGCCTCGGTTGAGGCTTCGGTGTAGAGGTGCTTGAAGACGAGCGAGCCGTGCAGACCGTCATGCTCGAATTCGTTGGTGGTCCAGTAGTGGCTGTTACCCACGCGGCTCAAGGTGTCGAGCTGCATACCGGAATCGACATACATGTCGTCGAAGTAAACGGCGGCCTGCAGCGGCACCTCATTGCGGGCCAGCTGTTCTTCGTCATAGATCACGCCGAAGTGCGTGTCTTCCATGAGCAGGTCCATGGCCGGCCTGAACGGGCGTAACGCAGACTCCTGTTCGAACATCCACGGGAACATGGCCTCGCCGGTGAAGTTGAGCGGGCGTTCATCAGCACCGAATTCGGGCTTGCCATCGCGCACGCGCTGGGCGGCCCAGCGAATCGGCTGTTCCATCTCACCGTTGGCGTAGATGAACTCCTGCAGCGGCCAGTACAGCGGGCGCGACGAAGTGGCGTTCATCACCTTGGTCAAAAATCGTCAGACAACGGCGAGTCGGCAGAAGCGGAACCATCGCCATCAAGGAAGGCGTCGTCAAGAATCCAATGGACACGCTCGAAGCTCGGCTTCATGCCAAAGTCGGATCCCAAGCACTGGAAGCGTTCGACGGTGAGCGGGTCGCCGTTCGGCATCAGCGGGAAGCCGTGGGCGGCCATGCCGGCGATCACGCCAAGTCGATGCTCCACATCGGTACCAGCCATCGGATTCAGTACCGAATCGGTGAGTTTGCCAATGAATTCGGCGACTTCCGCAGTAGTCGGCAGCTTGTCGGCGATGGCAGCCACGCGCTCCTTGTCCTGTGGGTAGCGCTCGTAGAACTGAGTCGTCTTGCGCACCATGCGCGGGAAGGTATGCTCGTACACTTCAGCGGCGTCGGCCGGCACGTGCGGGATGCCGCCGGTGGTGAAGCTGGCGATTACGCGGCCGGGAACAGGGACAGTGTGGTCAGGGTCAGGAAGCCGCCGTAGCTTTGGCCCATCGTCACCCACTTGCGGCCACCGAATTCGGTCAGGCGCAGATGTTCGAAGTCACGCACGATGGAATCGGCAAGGAACTTCTTCAGATAGTCGGCTTGGGCTCGTGCGCCGGCCGCGGCATCATCGTCGTGCGCGGCGGCGATGCGGGCCATGAACGTGCGTGTCCACGCGCGAGGAACGGCCGGTGCCGCGCTGGTCGGGCAGAATCACGCGGAAATGCTTGGTGGCCTCTTCAATCCAGCCATCGGAGGTCGGGCTGTTCAAACGCGGGCCGGCACCGCCGGGACCGCCTTGCAGGAAGATCAGCAGCGGCAGGTCGTCATGCACATGTTCGGGCGTGGTGACCACGCGATAGAACAGTTTGATGGTTTCCCCGTCGAACGCCCGCCCGGGCTCGTGGCCGGTCCAGTCGAGCGGAACATCGATGGAATGGTCCTCTATGGCCAGTCCGGGCACGTAGTATTTGCTCAGCATTGTCATGGTTCAAGACTCTAGTCCATAAATCCTCCTGAAGAGTGATACCGGTTCGTCGCCGGACACGCTAGCCTTGTGCGTTATGGAGATGATGGCGCGCGTGAGGGCATGGTGCGCACGGGAGTCGACCCGCACACTGCTATGGGACACGTTGCTCGCCACAGCGCTGATCGCCGGCTGCGTGCCGTTCACAGGCGTCACCAGCTGATTCGGCGGCCGGCATATTGTTTCCCTCAACTCAGGCGTCGATGACGCTGTGGTCGCTGCCGGTCTTCGTGCCGCTGATGCTGCGCAGGTATCGCCCGGAGCCGGCGGCCTGGCTGTTCGTGGCGCTGACCATCACGCATCTTGTGCTCGGCCCGGCGATCACGTATTTCGATTTCTACGCCCTGATCATGGTGTATTCGGTGATTCTGTACGGCAGTCCCCGACATTCCTGGCGGTTCATTGTCACGGCGTTCGTCATGGGACTGGTCGCGGCGACGGTCTGGTCGGTGTCTTTCAACGTGGGTCCGCTGTTCGCCGGACCTTCCTCCGGTTCGCGCACCATCCGCGACGGCTGGCTGGCCGATGCCATCACGATGCCCACATGCCCGGCCGGTCACCCGGCGTCGTGGGGGCAAGCGGCGCCGTCAACTGCGGAGCCAAGATGCTCGCTGACGTCGGCATGGAGGCGGGCGCTCATCGGAATCGAGCGTGCTGAGCGTCATCATCATGGCCTTGGTGGCAGCGAGCGCGCAAGGCCACGCTGGCGGCCATGCGCGAGCGCAACGCTCCATTGTGGCGAAAGAGGCCGAGGAGACGCGCATCGCGGCGCTGGCCGAACGCGCACGCATCGCCCGTGATATGCATGATGTGGTGGCACATACACTCTCCACGATTATTGTGCAGTCGGATGGCGGCCGGTATGCGGGCGCGCATGATCTGGCCGTCGCCAAGCATACGATGAGCACGATTCGCCATGAAGCGGAACGCGCGCAGCGTGATATGCAGCGTCTGTTCAATGTGTTCGGTGCGAGCGGCAGTACCGGATATGCCGACATCGATTCGCTGTTTGATGGCCATCTGGTGGTTTCCCGGCATATGACCGGCAAAGCGCAACCTGACCGGCTGTCCGCCGACGCGGAAACCGCCGTGTTCCGTCTTGTGCAGGAAGCACTGACCAATACGCGCAAACATGCGGGCGAGGGTGCTAAAGCCACCATCGATGAAATCTGGTCAAACGATGTGCTGTCGATTACCGTATCCGATAACGGCCGTGGCGCGACGTCTGCAGCAGACGGTCATAAGCCGGATACGGATTGGTTGGTATGCACGAACGCATTGAGTCGTTGGGTGGCAGCGTGCAGGCCGGCCCAGGCCGAATGGTGGCTTTATTGTGGCGGCTACGATTCCGCTCTCCCCTGCCGCCCCACAGTCTGGCACCGATACGGAGGATCCGGTGCTAACCGTTATCTCGCGTATACGAGGATTGATGGATCGGGCGCGCCCAAAGTACTCGACCAAGGAGATACGCATGAGTCGAACTGGGTGGGTCGATTTGCGCAGTGGACCGAGCGTCACTATCTTCTGATGGACGTTATCGCCACTATCGTGCTGATTGCGCTATTTGATTCCGCCACGTATGGCGATTTGCAAATGATCGGCAATGCCCCGTATTCGCCGAACCGCGTGCCGACTATAACGCTGACGATTATTATGCTCTCGCCTTTGGCGTTCCGCCGCCGCTTCCCAGAGGGCAGCGCGCTGGCGATGGCGGTGCTGTCTGCTGTGCAACTGTTGTTCTTGCCATCGATCTTGGCCATCAATATGTTTGCGATGGTATCCGTGTATTCGGCGGTATTGTATGGACGAGAGTCCGCTTGGCGCTGGGTGAGCGTGGCGCTGGCAGCCGACTCGTGGCTTGCGGGCATCAAGGTGATGGCTGGGTGGAATGGATACAGTCAGCTGTTCCATCTGTTTTTGCCCGATGGTAGTTCCATGCTCTCAAATGGAGGCTGGTTTTGTCCGGCTTGCTGCCGGGCGCGGAAATCATGTTGGTCGGTTTTACCTGCATTGCGATGGCTCGATGGAGCCGTTCGCGTGGCGCAAACGCTCTGGTGCTGTTGCAACGCGAGGAGGCGCTGCGAGCCGAGCAGGAGCGGCAAAAGGTGCTGGCGGCCAACTTAGAGCGCAACCGTATTAGTGCGGCGATGCAAACCGAAGTACTGACCACGCTGGAATCGGTGATCGCGCAGGCTGACGAGGGACTGGTGATGCTCAACGCCGAACCTGCGCCTGATAGTATGCAGATTGAAGCGGCTTTTGCCGCGATTGGCGCTCGGGGGCGCGCCGCATTGGCTCATATGCGTCAGCTGTTGAGAGTGTTGCGTGAAACCGGGTTCAGCGACGAGGCCCATGAGGGTGTGCAGCCGGATATGCAGTTGCGACCGGCGGCTTCGTTGGATAGTCAGATGCAACACGCGGGAACGTTACCCCGGTGAGAGACTTGCCCAATAAGAACTCAGGGAACAATCAGGGTGTTTATGGAGCGGCGCTCCGATAGGAAACGGATACAGTGGAGAGCATGAACGAGAGCAGAAGCATTCGCGTGATTATTGCGGACGACCAGGAGCTGGTACGTGCCGGTTTTGCCATGATCATTGGTTCGCAACCGGATATGGAGGTGGTCGGGCAGGCGTCCGACGGCGCCCAAGCCGTGGCGTTGGCGGAATCCCTGCATCCCGAGTGGTGCTGATGGATGTGCGCATGCCGGCATGGATGGCATTGAGGCCACGAGC
>ENA-OQDD01000558-OQDD01000558.1-human-gut-metagenome-genome-assembly--contig:-NODE-558-length-14851-cov-3.953749_pt1 | contig 14851 bp, 21 predicted proteins | sample MGYA00242507_ERZ504598 | MGnify/ENA primary metagenome ERZ504598 (study PRJEB26092, sample SAMD00036318) | human gut metagenome | host: Homo sapiens | study: EMG produced TPA metagenomics assembly of... | reverse complement strand
CAAGTGAAAAAACTTTCGAAATACTTTGGATGGAGAAGCCGGTGGTGGCTTCTCCATGCATGAAAGTTTTGTTTTGTATCGTATGGATACACATTTCCGAATTGATCTGGGTTGATTTTGGCAAGTGCCGGAATGTAATCAGCCTGTTTGCCAATAGAGCGTAGGGCTGGATTTCTTGATAGATGTCTTTTAGAATCTTGTTGATAATCCATGATTTGGACGTTTTTATTTTTCTGTATAGTCACCATTGGCTTTGATGAGCTCGATCAACTTCTCAACAGCCTGATCTTCGGGAATGTTTTTTTCTATGCATTCTTTCTTTTTATAGAGGCTGATTTTTCCACGACCGGCACCTACATAGCCATAGTCGGCATCCGCCATTTCGCCGGGACCATTGACAATACAGCCCATAATGCCGATCTTCAGACCTTTCAAGTGCGAGGTAGCTGTTTTGATACGGGCGATGGTAGACTCCAAATCATATAAGGTACGACCACATCCCGGACATGAAATGTATTCCGTTTTGCTGGTTCGGATTCTGCCGGCTTGCAGGATACCAAATGCAGTGGTATCTACCACTATATGACTCAAGGGGCCTTGGTTGTACAAGAAGATTCCGTCACAGAGTCCGTCAAAAATTAGTGCACCCATATCAGCTGCCGCTTTGATTTGCAGGTCTTCAGCTTTCGTTTCCTGATAGTATTGGAAGAATACGACCGGATTCTCTAACCCTTCATTCATCAGTTCGTGTGTCATGGCACGATATTCGCCGAGGCGGTTGGGATGATTGCTTTGGGCGATGATTACCACTTCGGGATGTAGTTTAAGGGCTGCGATTACTTCGTCATTCATAGCCATATAGGGCAGAAACAGGAATTTCAGATCGGAAACCGTGTGATGTAATTCTATCATCTGCTGGTAGTTAAATGCCGGATAGACATTTTTGTCTTCTGGATTCCATGCATTGGCATCTACTAGATAGGCTATATTGTTATCTCGTGATTGGGGCACACTTCCACCGCAATAAATATAGTCAGGTTTGAACTGAGGATTGGTTTCGAAAGACCCTTCCAGACGTTCGGCTATTACTACGGGAAGATTATCTCCTCCAATGTTTCGGACAGCCTTAGTCTTCCGGCGCCCCGGAGATAGGTAGTTGAACTGCGGAGCTTCTTTTCCAGGAATAAAAGGATGTCCTTCCCGAGTTAGTATATAATCAACCAGTTTGCGGGCTACCGGAATTTCGTTTTCAGGAGCCTCGCTCAATGAAACACGAATGGTATCTCCCAAGCCATCTGCAAGGAGTGCGCCTATTCCTAATGCGGATTTTATTCTTCCGTCCTCGCCGTCCCCTGCTTCGGTAACTCCCAAATGAAGCGGGAAAGCCATGCCTTCCTTTTCCATTTCCTTTACCAGCAGACGGACCGTCCTGACCATTACCACGGTATTGGATGCTTTGATGGAAATAACCACATCGTTGAAATGTTCCGCAACACAGATACGCAGAAATTCCATGCACGATTCCACCATACCTTCAGGGGTGTCACCATAATGAGACATGATGCGGTCTGACAGAGAACCGTGGTTTACCCCGATGCGGATGGCGGTGTGGTTTTCCTTGCAGATATTTAGAAAAGGAATGAAGCGGGCACGTATCTTTTCTATTTCTTGCGCATATTCTTCGTCAGTGTATTCCAGTTTCCGGAAAGTACGTCCCGGGTCTACGTAATTTCCCGGATTGATGCGTACCTTTTCTGCATATTGTGCCGCTACATCGGCTACTTTGGGGTTAAAATGTACATCGGCCACCAATGGAGTATCATATCCTTGAGAGCGTAATCCGATATTGATATTCTTCAAGTTTTCGGCTTCACGGACACCTTGTGTGGTGAGGCGAACGTATTCACCGCCGGCATCTATAATGCGTTTGGCTTGTTCCACACAGGCTTCGGTATCCATAGTGACGGTATTTGTCATGCTCTGAATACGGATGGGGTTGTTGCCACCCAAGGGAGTGGCTCCGATATTCACTTCGGAAGATTCGCGGCGGGAGTAATTGAATAAATCCATAGTTAGTGATTAGTGGTGAGTGGTTAGTGATTAGTGGGCTGCGCTGAAATATTAACCACTTACCACTAATCACTAACCACTAGTTAATTTGTTTTATATTCAAACTTGACTTCTTTCAGTTCTTCGTTGGCTTTCACGATTTTCTTTTTCAAGCCGGTCTTGTAGTCTGCAAACTTGGTGGCTAGTTCTGTATCACTCAATGCTAGCATTTGTACGGCCAGAATAGCTGCATTCATGGCTCCATTGATTGCTACGGTAGCTACAGGAATTCCGGGAGGCATTTGGATGATAGAATAAAGTGCGTCTACGCCATCAAGAACTGAACCTTTAACGGGAACACCGATAACAGGCAATGTGGTATTTGCAGCAATGACACCGGGAAGTGCGGCAGCCATGCCGGCAGCGGCAATGATGACTTTAATTCCACGGCCTGCAGCATTTTTCGCAAATTCCTCCACAGCTTCGGGAGTGCGGTGTGCCGAAAGGGCGTTCATTTCGAAAGGTACGTGCATCTCGTCCAGTAATTTGGCAGCTTTTTCCATTACGGGAAGATCGGAAGTGCTACCCATGATAATGCTTACGATAGGTTTCATTGTTTTTTGTTATTGTTTGGTTTATATATTTACTTCAAGCACGGGTTATACGGATGAACGCGGATAGAAAAATCCGTGAGGTCCGCGTAATCCGCGCTTGAACAATTCCTAATGGGAATCTATATTATTCGTTGACTAATGCTTTATATCCTTCAGCATCCAGCAAATCGTTAACGTCATTAGAGTCATTGGGCTTGATCTTAATCAGCCACCCTTTACCATACGGGTCTTGGTTTACTAATTCGGGATTGTCGGCCAATGCTTCATTCTGTTCCAAAACTTCTCCTGAAACGGGAAGGAACAAGTCCGAAATCGTTTTTACTACTTCAATAGTACCGAAAACTTCATCTTTTTCTAAAGTTTCTCCTTCAGTTGTGATATCTACGAATACGATGTCACCCAGTTGCTCTTGTGCATAATCAGTGATGCCTACATAAGCTATATCACCTTCTACTCGTATCCATTCGTGTTCTTTGGTATACTTTACATTGCTTGGAAATTCCATAATGCTTTCAATTTATAAGGTTAATACTAATTTTTTTCAAATAAACAAAATTCCAATGACACCACAAAACAATCCGACAATAAATCCGGCTAAAACTTCTAATAAGGTATGCTGTTTTACAATGATACGGGCTGTGCCAAGCATCCCGGATAGCAAAATGAAAAAACAGAGCCACCATACAGGATTGAAATTGAATATAAAGCTGTAGGATAATAATCCGCCTACCATCATGCCGCTGCTTGCCACGTGTGTGCTGATTTTCCACTTGAAATTGATCAGCGTGCAAAGGATCATGCAGATGAGGGCGGCTACGATAATACCGACATATAGCGGGGCAGGTGTATCTTATACATGGTGATGAGACAAGTGACATAGCTGATGATAGTCAACGCATATGGTACGAAACGTTTTTTCGCGGTGTCCCAATTCATGAATACCCCAACCGTTTATTTTTTGGAACAGGTAGATGGCGAGCATCGGCATCAGAATGGTGAAACAGTAGACTATGCCAATACTATCAGTTTGTACTGGATGGGCATGATACGAAGATAAGTGAAGAAAAAAAGCAGGAAAAATGCCACAAAAGGAATCATAAAAGGCGTGAATATGCCTGATATGATACGTGAACTGACTTCAAGCGGACTGTTTTTCTTGCCTACTGCTATTGTTTCGGTTATTTCGTTAGCTTCCATATAATTTATATTACCTTCTTAATCGTGCGACGGGTATGTTAAGCTGTTGGCGGTATTTGGCTACAGTACGGCGGGCTATGGGGTAGCCTTTCGTTTTTAGTGTTTCGGCCAGTTCATCATCAGTGTACGGTTTTTCCTTGTCTTCGGTGTCTACACATTCTTTCAGAATACGCTTGATTTCGCGGACAGAGAGTTCTTCACCGTCTTCGGTAGTGTAACCGTCGCTGAAAAAGAATTTCAACGAATAGATACCATAGTTTGTTTGTACATATTTGCTGTTGCTTACCCGTGATATGGTGGAAATATCCAATCCCGAGCGTTCGGCTACATCTTTTAGGATCATGGGCTTTAGCAGGGATTCGTCTCCTTCCAAAAAGAAGGGGCGCTGAATATCTATAATGGCTTGCATGGTGGTGAGCAACGTATGTTGTCGCTGTTTTACGGCGTTGATAAAACCTTGTGCGGCATCTACTTTTTGTTTTAGGAACATCAGTGCGTCCTTTGAGGCTTTGCTCTGATTATCTTTGTTGCGGGTGTGTTCATCCAGTAGTTCGGTGAACTGGCGGCTCAGACGCAACTCAGGAACATTACGATTGTTTAAACTTAGAGTAATGGTGTCATCCTCATACGTTTCTACAATGAAGTCGGGAATGATCTGCTGCATATTTTTACCCATTGCTTCACCCAGTGAACTGCCCGGACGAGGATTCAGTTTGGTGAGATCGCTCACCGCCTCATTATATTGTTCTTCGGTTATACCTAGTTTTTGGATAATCCTTTCTTTGTTTTTGCGGGTAAACTCATCACAGCATTTACCGATGATGTCCAGTTCTATTTGTTTTAACGGTGAATCGGCTTTTCTTTGTATTTGTAGCAGAAGACATTCTTGTAAACTGCGGGCACCGATACCTGCCGGATCAAAGTCTTGGATTATTTCCAAGATTTTATTTAATTCCTCCTCAGTGGTATAGATTCCTCGATAGATGGCAAGTTCATCCATGATAGACTCCATATTTTTGCGTAACAGGCCGTCATCGTCCAATGAACCGATCAAGTATTCTGCTATATCTCGTTGTTCTGGGGTAAGTTCCTGCATCTGCAACTGGTCTTTCAATATTTCATAAAAAGATACGGCATCCGAGAAAGGGATTTCTTCGGCTACTCCTTCTTTGGAACGATTATGTTCCTGTAGTTTATAATCGGGAATATCATCTTCGTTGCTGTAATCGCCTAATGAAAAATCTTCGTTCGAGTCTGTATTTCCGTCTTCGTTCTCAACGTATTCTGTGTTGTCATCTTCATTTTCGGGCATTTCTTTCCCTTCCTCCAGGGCCGGATTATCCAGTATTTCGGAATGGATACGTTCTTCCAGCTCCACAGTGGGCAGTTCCAGCAATTTCACTACCAGTATCTGTTGTGGAGATAAGGTTTGTATTTGTTGCTGGGCTTGTGTTTGTACTTGACGTGAGCCTTGTGCCATAATATTTTTATTTCCTTGTTTATTGCGACAAAAATAGGAAATTGTATTGTAATAATCTTCCTTTTTGGGGGGATTATTTTAAGGGGATGGCTATCTTTACCTGTCATCTATACAAAAACATAAGATTATGTTTGCAAAAGAAACTTATACAACCCATCGTAACAGTTTGAAAAAACGTGGGGATAGGTTTCTTGCTATTTGGGATAACGAGGAGAGTGGCGACTATGCGGATAATACTTATCATTTCCGCCAAGGTTCTACTTCTCTTTATTTTTGGGACTTGCCCTATGCCGGATTGGCGATATGGATATCATATTGTATGGATGGGATCCAGCCTGCCTTGTGTGAGAAAGCGTAGAGGGTGGGAGTGACAGAAACTGGTTCTGCCGCGGATTTGAAGAAGTGTTTGGAAAAAGCAGTTGCTAAAAGACAGGTGATTCATTAGAAAAGTACTTAGGTCAGCCGTAAATTATTAAGGCTGGCCGGATCTTTGGAACCGGAATTTGAACTTACTATAGAACCGGGTATCTATATTAATAGATTGTTGGAAAGCGGAGAAATGCTTTAAGGATTTTATCGATTATGATAAGTTGGAGAGTTATCGTGAGTTTACAGAGTTGCGTAATGAGGAAGATTATTTGATAACGGAGGACGGGGCACGTTTTTGGGGTACGAAGGTCCTTTTACTACAGAACGATGATATATAATTATCCACCTATGGTTGCTTTTAAACCGTAATCAGTCAAGATTTGTATGCACTGCTGTTGTACTTCCTCGGATGGCGTTTGCATTTTATATCCTTTAGGGTTATAGATACTGCCTAGCTTTGCATGCTTTCCCTTTCCTATATCATGGTAAGGTAATAGGTTAATGATCTCAGGATGCCGTGGAAGACTGGCCAAAAATTCGGCAGACAGCTTTATGTTCTTTTCATCTGCATTCACTCCTTCAATCAATGGAATACGGATATAATAAGGAAAGTCAGCTTCTGCTACTCTGCGGATGTTCTCCAAAATTAATTCATTGGGAACATCACAAAATGTCTGGTGTACGGTACTGTCCATTGATTTTAAGTCGATAAGCAATAGTTCACAATTCCGCATCACTTCATCCACTGTTTCTTTGCGGGCAAGCAGGTGGTATCTACCACCCGATGAATTCCCTGTTGTCCGCAACGTTTCAGTATATCAATCAAGAATTCGGGATGAAGCAACGGTTCTCCACCACAAAAAGTAACTCCACCGCCTGATTGATCCATAAATGGAATTTCCTTTTCTATTTCATGCATCAGGTATTCGGCGGTATATTCCGTTCCTGATATCTCGATAGCCATTGCCGGACATTCTTCGGCACAGCGTCCGCATAACACGCATTTTTGCTTGTCGGTGATAATACCTCGGGAGCCAGTGTCAGTGCCCCGTTGGGACATACTTTCAGACAAGTTCCACAGCCGAGGCATTTCTTGGCTGTGTATAGTTTGTCTTTTCCGTTACGAATGCCTTCGGGATTATGGCACCATACGCACGAGAGCGGGCATCCTTTCATGAAAAGTGTGATGCGGATGCCCGGTCCGTCATTGATGGCATAGCGTTTGATGTCGAAAATCAGACTCATCTTGTCAGAAGGTTTCTTGTGCCGTGCGGGCTATTACGTCATATTGTAAATCTGTATTCATGTCATTGAAGTAATCACTGTATCCAGCTACGCGTACCAATAGGTCCCGGTATTCTTCCGGATGTTTTTGGGCGGCATGCAGGGTAGCGGTATCTACTATGTTGAACTGAATGTGATGTCCTCCTAAAGCAAAATAGCTGCGGATGAGGCTTGCCAGTTTGGCTATGTCTTCATCGTGTTTAAGAAGTGAAGGCAGGAAGCGCTGATTCAATAGAGTGCCTCCGCTTTTCACCTGGTCCAGTTTTCCTAATGATTTTATAACGGCGGATGGCCCGTGGGTATCTGCTCCGTGTGAGGGTGAGGTACCGTCACTGATGGCACGTCCGGCTAGACGGCCGTTGGGGGTGGCATTCATCATTTTGCCGAAGTAAACGTGACAGGTGGTAGACAACATGTTCAGATGGAAACATTCGCCTTTGGTGTTCGGCTTTCCCTCGATGGCATCGTAAAGGTCGTTAAAGATCTGGATGGCGATGCGGTCTGCATATTCGTCATCGTTACCGAAGAAAGGGGTACGGTTCAGTATGAACTGTCTCATGGCTTCCTGTCCTTCGAAGTTGGTATCGGTAGCATGGATGATTTGCTCCATATTGAATTTACGTTCTTCGAATACATGTTTTTTCAGAACGGAGAGCTGTCGGTAATAGTACCCAAACCGGTGCATTGAATATAGCTTGTGTTATAACGCGGTCCGCAGTTATAATAATCTTTTCCTTTGGCGATACAGTCATCAATGAACAAAGACAGGAAAGTGGCGGGAGCGTATTTGGCGAACATACGGTCAATGTAGTTGCTGACGCGTACTTTCATATCTACAAAATAATGGATTTGTTTAAGAAATGCGTCATAAAGTGCTTCATAACTCCGGAAGGTACAGGGATCTCCTGTTACCAAGCCTACTTTCTTGCCTGATACAGGATCTGTTCCGTTGTGCAAGGTGACTTCCAATATCTTGGGTACGTTAAGGTAACCGGTCAGTATGTAAGCTTCTTTTCCGAAAGCGCCTACTTCTATGCATCCGCTACATCCGCCTTCACGAGCGTCCTCCGGTGTTTTTCCCTGTCGCATCAGTTCCATGACGTATGTGTCGGGATTGAATACAGATGGGTAGCCATAGCCCTTACGGATTACTTTGCAGCCTTCGCGCAGGAAACGCTCCGGGGTGCATACACTGATGTGCAGGGCGCTTCCGGGTTGTAACAGGTGAAGATCATCTACTGTTTCGAGCATGATATAGGATACTTCGCTGACTCCGTTGCTACCATCACGTTTGATGCCACCGATATTCAGATTGGTAAAGTCATTGTAGGTACCGCTTTCTTTGGCGGTGATGCCAACTTTGGGTGGGGCTGTCTGATTATTTACTTTGATAAAGAAACATGACATCAGTTCTTTGGCCTCTGCACGGGTCAGTATTCCTTCTTCCAGGTCTTTTTCATAGAAAGGAGCGAGGTGCTGGTCAAAATGTCCTGGATTCATGCGTCCCATCCGTTCAGCTCTGTAATGGTGCCGAGATGGACAAACCAGTACATTTGTATGGCCTCCCAATAAGTACGGGGGGCATGTGCAGGAACCCATCGGCAGATTTCCGCTATTTTTTCAGTTCCTCTTTGCGTTTCGGATCGGTTTCTTGTCCAGCCATCTTTTCGGCCAGTTCGGCATGGCGTTCGGCAAAAATGATAGCGGCATCACAGGAGATGGACATGGCGGTCAGTTCTTCTTGTTTGTCGGTTGCTTCTGGATCATTCATAAAATCCAGATTTTTCAACTCATGTGCAATACGTTCTTTCAAATCCAGCATGCCATGTTGATAAACCTTTCCGTCCAGAGAAGTATGGCCGGGGGCTCGTTGTTCCATGAATTCAGTGAACATTCCTACTTCGTAAGCTTCTTTCCATTCTTTGGGAACATGATTGAAGATGCGTTCGCGTTGGGTGCGCCCTTTCCAATAAGGAATTACCTCGCGCTCATAGGTGTCTATATCTTCCTGGCTGATGGTGTAACGCTGCAATTCGCGGGTGTCAATACATGAAGGTCTTCCACGCTGTGACAGGTCAGTTCAGGGAAAGTCGATACGGCTTTGGGGCGTGGTCCACGTTCACCTACAATCAGTTCGTCTTCACCTATGTATATAGTTTTCCGTTTACAGATTTCAAGGAAGTTCAGTGCTCTTAGAATAGGAATTGGATACTTTCCTTCGTTTTCTTTGTAAAATTCGGTTTCTATCAGAGCACGTTCTATGGACAAAGAAGGTTGTGTATCAAAAGATTCTTGACGTAGGCGTCGGATACGGTCTGTCATACCGTTGATTGTTGTTTTCATAAGAGTTGTAATAAGGTCTACTGGTTCATAAATAGAAATTTCCATAAGGGCGGATTAATGGATCCGACCAATTGATGTGCAAGAGAATAAGATATCAAATAGAAAGAAACGTATGCCAAAAGTAAGATACGCTGTCATTTAATCCATCTTTATGGTGGTGTAATGTACAGTCTGCTGGCTTTTGGCATACCCTCCTGAAGAAGAAATGTTCTTAGTAGTAGAACATCAGGCAGTTGAACAGTTTTCTATAGCCTTTGGAGTGCATTCACTTATACTTGTTTAATAATGGCCGAAATTACTGTTTGTTTTGCACATAAACAAAACTTATATACTGTTTAATAACAGGTTAATACCGGAAACTGCTTCCTCCTAAAAACTCTCTCAGTAAAGAAGTGGGAGGCAATTCTTTATCTTGTACCGAAGCGAAATATTCCAAGAATTTGCGTAAACGGTATGCTTCTGAATATTCCGGTTTGTTATTGGGAACATTCCTTAGAATAGGAATGGCATAATCCTTCATAATGGCCAGTTCAAACAACAGGGCAGAATTGAACATGGCATCTGCATTTTCCTGATATGGGAAGATCCATTTTTCTTCTCCGGCGCGTACGCTGGGCCATCTTCTGATTGTTTCCTCTGCGGAATAGCCACGGTATTTGTAATCGCGGATAATACGGCGCAACAAACGGTTGTCGGTAGTCGGAATATAATTATGATTGTCCAGCAGAATAGTGGTTAATGCCGATACATATATTTTATATTTATTCTCGGCGGGAATATGAGGGGTTAATTCGGGGTTAAGTGCATGAATCCCTTCGAGAATCAATATCATGTTATCGTCAATCTTAAGTTTGTCACCTTTAAATTCCCTTCTTCCTGTGGTGAAGTTGAAACGTGGTAACTCTACTTCCTTTCCATGAAGCAGATCTTGTAATTGCTTGTTGAAGAACTCCAAATCCAATGCATACAATGATTCGTAATCATAATCACCTTTTTCATCTTTTGGTGTCTTTTCTCGGTCAACAAAGTAATTGTCCAGGGAGATGGGGTAAGGTTTCAGCCCGTTTGCCATCAACTGGATACTGAGTCGTTTGCTGAAAGTCGTTTTACCAGAAGAGGATGGACCGGAGATAAGAACCAGTTTTACTCTTTGACCGTTTTTTCCTCTGTGGTATATCTCATCAGCAATATTGGAAATTTTTTTTCCTGCAAGGCTTCAGACACATTAATCAGATCGGTGGCATAACCTTCATTACAGGCCACATTGAAATCTCCTACAGTACCCACACCTAAAATCTGATTCCAGCGTCGGTGCTCTTTGAATACTTCCAGCATTTTTTCTTGTTTTACTACTTCCTCCAATATTTCCGGATTCTGACGGTTGGGGACTCGCAGCAACAAGCCGTCATAGTATTTAACAATGTCGAATTTGCGGATATATCCGGTGCTGGGCAACAGACTGCCATAGTAGTAGTCAATGGTATCTTCTAAAGTATAATAATAGGAGTAAAGTTCCCCTGAAGTTTCAAGCAGTCTAACTTTGTCCATCATTCCTTTCCGGCGGAATAGTTCTACTACTTCAGTTGTGTGACATTCAAAACGGTGGAAAGGGATGTTGGCTTCCACAATCTCTTTCATTCGCTGCTTAATACGGGAAACATCATCCAACCCGGTTTCGCGTCCTATCTGCAAGGCGCAATAATATCCTTTGGATACGGGATGTTCAAGCATGATTTTTCCATCAGGGTATAAGTCCTCCACCGCTTTGCACAAGATGAAGCAGAGCGAACGGACATAGGTACGCATTCCTGAAGGATTCAGTATGTTCAGGAACTCTACATCCTTATTATTATAGGCCCGGTAATTGAGTCCTTCTACTTTGTTATTGACTTTGGCACTGACCGGCCCGTATGGGATATCTAGATTAAAACCATTATAAATATCCAAAAGTGAGCTTCCGATTGGGAAGTTCTTTGAAATATTGTTATTTTTGCAACAGATTTGTAACATAATCGTAATAATTATTACTAACGTAGTGAAACGGCTTGAAATTTACTGAATAAAAGGGAGATTAGCCAATTCCTACCAAATTAATTAAAGATGGAGTATTCTTTTTATGATTTCTTAAAGCTGCTAGGTTCACTGGCGCTATTCCTTTATGGAATGAAAATCATGAGTGAGGGGCTGCAAAAGTTTGCTGGTGACAGACTGCGTAAAATCCTCACAGCGATGACCACCAACCGGGTAACCGGAGTGCTAACCGGTGTTCTTATCACTGCGTTAATTCAATCCTCTTCTGCTACTACTGTTATGGTAGTAAGTTTCGTTAATGCCGGACTCCTTACACTTTCACAATCAATTGGAGTCATTATGGGGGCAAATATCGGTACCACTGTCACTGCATGGATTATATCTGCGCTAGGGTTTAAAGTAGATATTGCTGCTATGGCACTTCCGTTATTGGCTGTTGGCGTACCCTTATTATTTTCAGGAAAGAGTAACCGTAAATCCATTGGAGAATTTATATTCGGTTTCTCTTTTTTGTTTATGGGCCTCTCTCTCTTGAAGACGAATGCTCCTGACTTAAGTAGAAACCCCGAAATGTTGTCTTTTGTTCAGAACTATACTGATATGGGATTTGGTTCTGTTATCTTATTTGTTGTCATCGGTACAGTTCTTACCATGATTGTACAGGCATCGGCTGCAACGATGGCTATTACTTTGATTATGTGTGCCAATGGTTGGATTAGTTTTGAGCTGGGGGCTGCGTTGGTACTTGGCGAGAATATTGGTACCACTATAACCGCTAACCTTGCCGCACTGACTGCCAATACGCAGGCCAGGAGGGCTGCGCTGGCTCATTTGGTATTCAATGTTTTTGGGGTTATTTGGGTGTTATGCCTTTTCAAGCCTGTAACTATGGGGGTTTCATGGTTTGTAGAAGATATAATGAGAACAGCAGATCCGGCTGTTGCCGTATCTTTTAAACTGTCTGCTTTTCATACTACTTTTAATATATGCAATGTGTTGATTCTTATTTGGTTTGTCAAGTTGATAGAGAAAACTGTCTGTAAAATCATTCCTCAGAGAGAGCAGGATGAGGAATATCGTTTGCGCTTTATTACAGGTGGTATGCTTTCTACGGCAGAGCTTTCTATATTGCAGGCACGCAAGGAAATCAATCTCTTTGCAGAGCGTACTCATCGTATGTTTGGCATGGTGCGGGATCTGCTTCACACCACTAATGACAATGACTTTAACAAATTGTTCAGTCGTATTGAGAAATATGAGAATATAAGCGATAACATGGAGGTGGAGATCGCTAATTATCTGAATCAGGTATCCGACGGGCGTTTGAGTTCTGAAAGTAAGTTGCAAATTCGTGCTATGCTTCGTGAAGTGACTGAAATAGAAAGTATCGGGGACAGCTGTTATAATTTGGCACGTACTATCAATCGTAAACATCGCAGTGATATGGATTTTACTCCGAAACAGTATGATCATATTCATCAGATGTTCCAGTTGACTGATGATGCTTTGTCTCAGATGATTTCGTTGGTGGAAGATGAGCATCATGTGGTAGATGTGAATAAATCGTTTAATATAGAGAATGAAATAAATAACTATCGTAATCAGCTAAAGAACCAAAATGTGCTGGATGTGAATAATAAGGAGTATGATTATCAGATGGGGGTGCACTATATGGATATTATTGGAGAATGTGAAAAACTGGGCGATTATGTAGTAAATGTGGTGGAAGCCAGTAGCAATGTGAAGGAAAAGAAATCCTGACCTGAAAGGGCTATGGTGAACAGAATAGGTGCAGAGGTGCAAGGTTTAACCTATGATGGGTTAAATACTTTGTGCCTCTGTGTTTTTAATAAAGTGTAAGAAAGAAGAGAGTCTAAATAAAAGAGAATCTACATGTCAATATTTGTTTTTTTTGAAACTGATAGGCTCACTGGTACTTCTGATATATGGTATGAAAACCGTGAGTGAGGCTTTGCAAAAACTGACAGGTGGGCATTTGCGCCATATTTTGGGTGCTATGACCACGAATCGCTTCACCGGATTGTTGACAGGTGCATTGTACAGCCTTCCACTGCAACAAATAGTATCTTTGGAAGAAGACGAATATCATTTGGTTGATCCTAACAAATCATTTAATATAGAGAATGAGAGAAACAATTACCGCAACCAGTTGAAGGATCAGAATGTATTGGATGTGAATAATAAGGAATATAATTATCAGACGGGGGATCATTATATGGATATTATCAGCGAATGCGAAAAATTAGGCGATTATGTAGTAAATGTTGTTGAGGCACGTACAGATATAAAGGAAAAGAAAATTTGATTTGTAGAAGGACAAGTTAAAAGAAAAGCGTGAGACACGAATGTTCCACGCTTTTTTGTAAATCGTATTAAAATGAGGTTATTTTTCGATTCCAACCAGTTCTACTTCGAAAATCAAAGTAGAGAAAGGTTTAATCTGACCGGCTTCACGTGCACCATAAGCCAAGTCTTGAGGGATGTAAAGTTCCCATTTAGAACCTACTGGCATCATTGTCAGTGCTTCAGTCCATCCTTTGATTACTTGATTAGCACGGAAAGTAGTCGGTTCTTTACGATCATATGAACTGTCGAACTGAGTTCCGTCAATCAAAGTACCTTTATAGTTTACTTTTACTTTAGAAGAATCGGTAGGAACAGCGCCGTTACCTTCTTTAATTATCTTATATTGCAATCCGCTTGATGTAGTTTTAACACCCTCTTTCTTTGCATTTTCAGCTAGGAATTTTTCACCGGCAGCCTTATTTTCAGCGAATTGGGCTTCAGTAGCTTTTGTTTTGATTGCTTCTGCTTTAGACTGAACGTAGGCGTTGGCTTCTTCCATAGTAACATTCATGCCTTTTTTCTGCAAAGCAGCCATGAAACCTGCCAGGAAGTTTTCTTTACTTAAACTTTGAGTAGAGTCATTTCCGAAAATACGTTGGCTCATCATATCGAACATACGTCCACCAACTTGTTGACCAATCTGAAGACCTGCCATATAAGCAACATCTTTAGGACTTGTCTTGCTGGTACCTTCTTTAACACCTCTGATGAAGTCGGCCATATAGCTGTGTCAACGCCCAGTTGTTGGCTCATATACATATCCAGACCTTGCGTGTTGGTGATACCCATCATGTAAGAAAGTGAGTCTACGTCATTCTTCATGTTTGCTTTCGGTGCTTGGGCTGTACAAGAAGCCAAGCTGGCTGCAGCAGCGATTGCTACAAAAAAACTAATTTTTTTCATTTGCCTTAAATGCTTTAATAATTATAATACTTCGATTAATTCTACTTCAAAATCAATGTGCTGTGAGGAGGAATCATTTCTCCTGCCTGTTGTGCTCCATAGGCTAGTTCTGAAGGAATGAAAAGTTTCCATTTAGCACCTTCAGTCATCAGTTGGAGTGCTTCCACCATCCTTTGATTACTTGGTTCACACCAAAGATAGCCGGTTCGCCGCG
>ENA-OQDD01000557-OQDD01000557.1-human-gut-metagenome-genome-assembly--contig:-NODE-557-length-14853-cov-1.923605_pt1 | contig 14853 bp, 27 predicted proteins | sample MGYA00242507_ERZ504598 | MGnify/ENA primary metagenome ERZ504598 (study PRJEB26092, sample SAMD00036318) | human gut metagenome | host: Homo sapiens | study: EMG produced TPA metagenomics assembly of... | reverse complement strand
GCACCTTGAACCATGCCATGCCGGTAGCCATGCCGGCGGCATATCGGTGGAGCCGACGCCTGTGGAGAATGCGCCCAGTGCGCCGTAGGTGCAGGTGTGGCTGTCGGCGCCGATGACGCAGTCACCGGCTGTCACGATGCCTTTTTCGGGCAGCAGAGCGTGCTCGATGCCATCTGGCCCACATCGTAGAAATTGAGGATGTCGTACTTGTTGGCGAACTCGCGGCACTGCTTGGACTGGGTCGCGCTCTTGATGTCCTTGTTGGGAACGAAGTGGTCGAGGACGATAGCGATGTGCTCTTTGTCGAACACGCCGTTGAAGCCCGCCTTTTTGAACTCGTTGATGGCGACGGGGGTGGTGATGTCATTGCCCAGCACGATGTCGAGCTTGGCGTTGATGAGCTGGCCTGCCTTGACCTCGGCGAGGCCCGCGTGTGCGGCCAGAATTTTCTGCGTCTGGGTCATTCCCATGGTTCATTCTCCTTTTGATACTCTCTCAAAAATCTCTCTTTATTTATTGTTGATCGCGCTGACCAGTGCATGGATACCGGCCACGATAATATCGGTATCGGTGCCTGCACCCCAGGTGACGATGCCGTCGCCCCACGCGAGGCCGACGTAGGAAGCGGCGCGGGAGGTGGAGCCTTCGTCCAGGCTGTGCTCAGAGTAAGTTTCCAGGTGGAAGTCCATGCCGGTGGCGCTCTGGATAGCATTTGCCACAGCATCCAGACGGCCATTGCCCACCGAGGTGACCACCTTGCGCTGACCGTTCAGATCCAGCGTGACGGTGGCGGTGATGCCGTTGACCTGTGCAAAGTGGGCCTCGACGACAGACAGGGGCTTGGACTTGTTGAGGAAGGTATCCTCGAAGATGTGGAGCACTTCGCCTGCGCTCAGCTCCTTGTGGCTGTGGTCGGACACGCTCTTGACCTTGTAGCCCAGCGCCTCGCGCATCTTGGCGGGCAGGTTGTAGCCGTAGTTCTGCTCCAGCACAAAGCCGATGCCGCCCTTGCCGCTCTGGCTGTTGATGCGGATGACGTCGCGTCGTAGGTGCGGCCAATGTCGTGGGGGTCCACCGGGATATAGGGGCAGGTCCAGCGGTGGTCGCCCTTCTCCTTGCGGTAGGCCATGCCCTTTGCAATGGCGTCCTGATGGCTGCCCGAGAAGGCGGCGAACACCAGCTGGCCGGCGTAGGGGGTGCGCTCGTAGATGTGCATCCGGGTGACCCGCTCATAGGTGGCGCAGATGGCGGGCATATCGGAGAAGTCCAGCTTCGGGTCTACGCCGTGGCTGTACATATTCATGGCGAGGGTCACAGCGTCCACGTTGCCGGTGCGCTCGCCGTTGCCGAAGAGGCAGCACTCCACCCGCTGAGCGCCTGCCAGAACGGCCAGCTCTGCACAGGCGACGCCGGTGCCGCGGTCATTATGCGGTGGGTGGAGATGATGACGCTGTCGCGGTACTTGAGGTGCTTGTCGCAATACTCGATCTGATTTGCGTAAACGTGGGGCATACTCATCTCGACCGTGACCGGCAGGTTGATGATCATGGGGCGGTCCGGGGTGGGCTGCATGATGTCCAGGACCGCGTTGCAGACCTCAACGGCGTAGTCCACCTCGGTGCCGGTGAAGCTCTCGGGGCTGTACTCGAAGAGGAAGTTCCCCTCATACTCCCCGCTCAGCTGCTTGACCAGCTTTGCGCCGTCCATGGCGATCTGCTTGATCTCCTCCTTAGACTTGTGGAACACCTGCTCGCGCTGGGCGACGGAGGTGGAATTATAGAAGTGGACGACCGCACGGGGTGCGCCCTTGACAGCCTCGAAGGTGCGGCGGATGATGTGGTCGCGGCACTGGGTCAGCACCTGCACGGTGACATCGTCGGGGATCATGTTCTTCTCGATGAGGGTACGGAGGAACTCGTACTCCGTCTCGCTGGCGGCCGGGAAGCCGACTTCGATCTCCTTGAAGCCAATTTTGACCAGCATCTGGAAGAATTCCAGCTTTTCCTCGAGGCTCATGGGGACGATAAGGGCCTGATTGCCATCGCGCAGGTCCACGCTGCACCAGGTGGGAGCTTTCTCGATGTGGTCCTTCTTGACCCAGCTGTCATAACCGGCGGGGACCGGGTAATATCCGGTGCGTACTTGGTAGCGTCCATCATAATTCTTGTCCTCCATTTTTGCTGTGTCAACCTCTCAGTCTCGCATTCGCTCGACAGGGCCGGGTTGCGGCAGCGCGTCAGCGCTGACTGAGAGGTTGACTCCTTTTATCAAACGAAAAGGCTCCCGTCTCTCAAAGGACGAAATCCCCTGAGAGAGAGAGCCTGTAATTTCTGTTACAGGGCACCCGTGGTACCACTCTCTTTGCTGTGCCATAAGCACAGCCGCTCTGCACGATCGGCTTTTTGGAGCGAATCGCTGCCCTTATAACGGTGGGCTTCCGTCAGGACCTACTGTCTGCTTCAGTCCTGCCGCTCAGGGGCCAGTAACCGAGACCCTCTGCACCGCCTTGCACCATCCGGCGGCTCTCTGCACGCAGAAGAAAATCGTTTTTTCCCCGTCAACGCATTTGCGCTTTGTTCAAAGTGGTTTCATTCTAGCAAAACCCGCCGCCCCTGTCAAGCAGTTTTGCTCACAATGAAAATGAAACGATTTCATATAAATAGCGGCTTAAATTTTCAAAATTTGCGGGTGGATTCTATTTTTGTTGTATTATATCACCAACTATGGTAAAATAAAAATACCGCCCGAAGCGGCGGTATCCAGGTGCTGTCTGCATAAAAAGGTGGTCTAGCTTCCCCGGCAAGCTTCCGGGGGTGTGAAACCTTATTGTTGCCTTCCCCCGGACGCAACGCGAAGGGGATGCCTTATGACCCTGACGGAAACGATCGCATTGCTCGGCCTGCTGGGCGGAGCAGTCTTTGTTACCTTTCAGATTTCATGGGCTATCTTCAAAGAGATACATAACAATAAGAAATGACCGCCCCAGCCTACCAAGCAAAGCGGTCATTCTTATTGTTTGACTTAGCCGAGGGAAGCTGACCATTGCGGACAGCACCTTCTTGTATGTTCAGTATAGTCAACGTGATTCGATTTGTCAAGCGGACAGTCTCCTTGTTCCTCGGTTTTGTTAAGAATCTGCGAAGTTTTTGCAAAGTTCGCCTCGAAACGCTGGTTTCTGAAATGGCGTCGTGGTATGCTGTTTGCAACGTAAGGAGGACCCCCATGAAAGAAGTCAAGACCCCCAAAAAGCCATTGGCTATTTACTACGCCATTGTATTACTGGTGCTGATGCTGCTCAACTTCGTGCTCGTGCCGTGGATGAGCGAACGGCAGGTAAAAGAAGTGGACTACGGCACCTTCATGTCCATGACCGAGGACAAAGACATCGGCCGGGTGGATGTGGAATCGAACCAGATCATCTTTACCGATAAAGACGAAAAGCAAATTTACAAGACCGGCCTGATGAACGACCCTGACCTGACCCAGCGCCTCTACGACGCAGGCGCCGAGTTTTCCAGCGAGATCGTCGAGCAGGCTTCGCCGCTGATGAGCTTTCTGCTGAGCTTTGTGCTGCCCATCGTCCTCTTTGTCTGGCTGGGCAATTTCATGAACAAAAAGCTCATAGAAAAGGCCGGCGGCGCGAACTCGATGATGTTCGGCGGCGTGGGCAAGTCCAACGCCAAGGTCTACGTCCAATCCACCCACGGCATCCGCTTTGCGGATGTGGCCGGCGAGGATGAGGCCAAAGAGAACTTACAGGAGATCGTAGATATCTGCACGACCCCAAGAAATACGAAGAGATCGGTGCCTCGATGCCCAAGGGTATCCTGCTCGTCGGCCTCCGGGTACCGGCAAGACCATGCTGGCAAAGGCCGTGGCGGGCGAATCCAACGTGCCGTTCTTCTCCATCTCCGGCTCGGAGTTCGTGGAGATGTTCGTGGGCATGGGCGCGTCCAAAGTCCGTGATCTGTTCAAGCAGGCCAAGGAAAAAGCCCCCTGCATCGTGTTCATCGACGAGATCGACGCCATCGGCCAGAAGCGCAACAGCGGCCAGCTGGGCGGCAATGACGAGCGTGAGCAGACCCTGAACCAGCTGCTCACCGAGATGGACGGCTTCGAGGGCAACAGCGGCGTCATCATCCTCGCGGCCACCAACCGTCCGGATTCCCTTGACCCGGCTCTGACCCGTCCCGGCCGCTTTGACCGCCGTGTTCCTGTGGAACTGCCCGACCTCAAGGGCCGCGAAGAGATTCTGAAGGTCCACGCCAGGAAAGCCGCTCTTGCCCCCGGCATCGACTTCAACACCGTGGCCCGGATGGCCTCCGGTGCCTCCGGCGCAGAGCTGGCCAACATCGTCAACGAAGCCGCCCTGCGGGCCGTGCGCGCCGGCCGCAAGTCGGTCACGGAAGCAGACCTTGAGGAGAGCATCGAGGTGGTCATTGCAGGCTACCAGAAGAAGAACTCCATCCTCACCGACAAGGAAAAGTGCATCGTAGCCTATCATGAGATCGGCCACGCACTGGTGGCGGCGCTTCAGAATCACTCCGCACCCGTGCAGAAGATCACCATCATCCCCGCACCTCGGGCGCACTGGGCTACACCATGCAGGTCGAAGAGGGCAACCACTACCTGATGACCAAGGAAGAGCTGGAAAATAAGATCGCCACCCTCACCGGCGGACGTGCTGCCGAAGAAGTGGTGTTCGGCTCCATCACCACCGGCGCGTCCAACGACATCGAGCAGGCCACCAAGCTTGCCCGCGCCATGCTCACCCGTTACGGCATGAGCAAAGAGTTCGACATGGTGGCCCTGGAGACGGTGAACAACCAGTATCTGGGCGGCGACACCTCGCTGGCCTGCTCGGCGCAGACCCAGCGCGAGATCGACCAGCGGGTCGTGGAGCTGGTAAAGGCCCAGCACGAAAAGGCCATCAAGATCCTCACCGACAACCGTGCAAGCTCGACGAGCTGGCGAAGTATTTATGAAAAGGAGACCATCACCGGCGACGAGTTCATGGCTATTCCCTTGAGGAAAAAGATCCCAGCGAAAATTAAAATAGGATCTCTGCAATAATCCAGCCGCCGTATCCGTATTCATTACAGATACGGCGGTTTTCTGATACGCCGTACCGCTAATAAAAGCATTTGGGATAAACCTCTCCGTCAGCGCTGGTGCGCTGACGGAGAGGTTGACTCCTACATCTACAGGAGGATACTACTATGAGACTGCTGAACAAGAACACTGCCCGCCGCGCTGCCGCTGCTGCCGCTCTGCTGACCATGACCGCCGCCATGAGCGTGGGTGCCTTTGCCGCCGACGCCGAGGACGCGACCGTTGCCGGTTATCTGCCCCTCAGTCGTCCGAGGTCATGGTTCAGGGTGACATCGCTCTCCACTCTGACGTTCCGGTGGGGGAGGTAGACCCCAACTACGGCGGCTACGCTTCCCCGGTGGAGAACCCCATTCAGGCAACGTGATGATGATCTCCGACGAGACCCCCCTGCCCTCCGACACGCCGGTGGAGAAGAGCGAAGCCCGCTACACCGTCAAGGGCCTGCTGGGCAAGCAGGTGCTCTACACCGCCCGTCAGGAAGGCCGCGTGCTGACGCTGGACGCCCCCGATGACAACGCCACCTTCCGCACCACCATCCTCGACATGCAGACCCTGATGAATCAGGCGTAGCACTCTGGTGCTCAAGACCGACAAGACTTCCACCACCCTGAACCTGACTCTGCTGTGCCAGAACCAGAAGCCCGGCACCCGGGTCACTCTGCGTCACCTCGGCAGCAGCGCTCACCTCACCGTGGGCTTCCGCGGCCGCCGCGACCTCATCGTTGGCCGCTGATGCCCCTCCCCTGCTTTTTGCCTGTATCATAGCTGCATCGCAAAGGACGCCGCCCTAGCCGGGACGGCGTCCTTTTTTCGTCAAAGTGCCAAAAAACTCAGACGGCAAGCTGTGACACCTGCCAAAAATATGCCGATTTGCGAAATTCTATTGCAAATATGGGGGGGTATAATTCATTTAGAGCTCCCGCAGGGTGCGGGAGCCGACTAACGATACAGGAGGAAGCAATATGATGTGGGCCAAAAAAATTGCCGCCGGTGTTCTGGCTGCAGCACTGTCTCTGACGCTGTTGACTGGATGCAGCGGAGGGGGACGCAGCGGGAGCGTGATCAGCGAGGGGGAGACCATCTCCTTCGATACCAGTGCAAGCTATCGGCTTGTTCAGTTTACCGACCGTATCTATCAAGCCTATGAGCTGGAATGCACCAACGAAAAGGATGGCACAAAAATCTATGCCGGACAGGCAAACAAGGTGCGCTGTTTTGCGGGAACCCACGAGTCGGTCGTGATGTCTGTGAAAGCCGTACCCATCAGTCTAATATGGTCAGGATGCGGACAGCAATGCAATCCAGCCGGGCCTTTACACGGTGAATTATAAAGACAAGACCTACAAAGAGGGCGGCACCTTCGGCAGCGTGGAAAAAGTGCTGGCCGCTACGATCTTCTGCAACTATGAGAATGAGAACGGGATCCTGAAGGAGGTGCGTGCAGCCACCGGCACCAAAAACAAGCAGGAGTATTATGTCGAGCTGCTGAAGTTTGATTTTGGCACGGCGGCGGTGTTCTACACCAAGGATCACTGGAGAGCAGACTACCCCAACGAGACCGACCTTGCGGCACTCAAGTATATCGAGGTGTACCTCCCCGGTGAAACGGTTGCTAAGGCAACTTCCAGGTCAAAGGGACCTGGAGCGGCTCCATGGAAGACACCCTGCACAGCGGTGTGACAAAGCTTCATAAGGTCACAGAGTGAGCTTTTTATAAAGAATAGAACCATCCATTTCCGCTTCCGCCCCGGGCGTTCCGCATCGCCCGGGGCGGATTTGGTTTGTCCTCACACAAAAAGGCCCGCTGCGCTTGCAGCGGGTCTTCCGGCGTTTCTTTAGAGGGTATTATCCGAGCCGTTCTCGCTCTGCTCCGATGCATAGAGCACCATCAGGTGGTTTGCGGATGCTTCGAGCTGGCTCTTGGCCTGACGGAGGTCTGCTTCCTCCGTTTCGTTCATCTTCTCGGGCTTATCCTTCCGCAGGCAGCGGCGGAGGTTCGCCACATCGGCTTTGATGCGGTTCTTCTCCTCCTTGTCCAGCTCCTTCTTGCACTTGGAGAGGGCCTCGTCCACCTTATAAGCCAGCACCTCGGCCTGATTGTGGAGGTCAAGCCGCTCTTTGCGGCGGCTGTCCTCGGCCTCGTAGGCGGCCGCGTCGGCCATGGCGCGCTGGATCTCATTCTCCGAGAGGTTGGTGCTGCCGGTGATGGTGATGTTCTGCTCCCGGCCGGTGCCGAGGTCTTTGGCCGAGACCTTGACGACGCCGTTGACGTCGATGTCAAAGGTGACTTCGATCTGGGGCTTGGACGAGAAGCTGGCCCGGATGCCGTTCAGCTTGAACTTGCCGAGGCTCTTATTGTCGCGGGCGAAATGCCGCTCACCCTGCAGGACGTTGATCTCCACACTGGTCTGCATGGGGCGGGCCGTGGTGAATATCTGGCTCTTGCGGGTGGGGATCATGCTGTTGCGGGTGATGAGGGGGGTCGCCACGCCGCCAGTGTCTCGATGGAGAGGGTCAGGGGGGTGACGTCCATCAGCACAAGGCCCTGCGCCGCTGCACCGGAAGCGCCAGCCAGCTTGCCGCCGCCCTGTAACAGACCGCCCTGTACGGCGGCACCCATGGCCACGCACTCGTCGGGGTTGAGGCTGTGGCTGGGCTCACAGCCCAGCAGTTCCTTCACCTGACGCTCGACGGCAGGCATCCGGGTGCTGCCGCCCACGAGAAGGACTTTGCCCAGCTGCGAAGCCGAGATGCCGGCATCCCGCAGTGCGTTCTGCACCGGGGCCACCGTCCGTGCCAGCAGGTCGCCGGTCATCATCTCGAACTGGGGGCGGGAGATGGTCAGATCGAGGTGGTGGGGGCCGTCCTTGCCCACAGCGATGAAGGGCAGATTGAGCTGGGCCGAGAGGGCGCTGGACAGCTCTTTCTTGGCCTTTTCGGCCTCTTCTTTCAGGCGTCCCATGGCGGCGGGGTCGCGGGAGAGGTCGATGCGGTCCGATTTCTTGAACTCTGCCACGGCGTATTCCACGATGCGCTGGTCGAAGTCGTCGCCGCCGAGGCGGGTATCGCCGCCGGTGGCCAGCACCGTAAAGGTGCCGTCTTCGATCTCGATGATGGAGACGTCGAAGGTGCCGCCGCGAGGTCGTAGACCAGGATCTTCTGGGGCGCTTCGTTGTCAAGGCCGTAGGCCACAGCGGCGGCGGTAGGCTCATTGATGATGCGCAGGACGTTCAGGCCTGCGATGCGGCCCGCATCCTGGGTGGCCTTGCGCTGGCTGTCGTCAAAGTAAGCGGGGACGGTGATGACGGCCTCCGTCACCGGCTCACCCAAGTAGCTCTCGGCGTCGCGGCGTATCTTGGTCAGGATCATGGCGCTGATCTCCTGCGGGGTCAGGTCTTTGCCGTCGATGTGGACGCGGTAGTCGCTGCCCATATGCCGCTTGATGCTGGACACCGTCCGGCCGGAGTTGGTGGCAAGCTGGCGCTTTGCCGCGCCGCCCACCAGACGCTCGCCGTCTTTGGTGAACGCCACCACGCTGGGGGTGGTGCGCTCTCCCTCTGCGTTGGTGATGACGACGGGCTTGCCGCCCTCCACCACTGCCACGCAGCTGTTCGTGGTGCCAAGGTCAATACCGATCACTTTGCTCATTCTGGTCGTCCTCTCTGTTTTTGCGACGCGCATATTTTTCCTTCAATATCATATCGGTTCCGTATGACGATTTCTTAGAGCATTTGTAAAGATTTTGTGTTTCCGCTCATTCTCTCTCGAGCAGCTGGCGGATGACGGCCTCCGTCTCGTCCAGCCAGCTCTGGGCCGTCTCGTCCCCCTCTTTTTGCGGACGAGGAAGCCCTGCTTCGCCTCAGCCAGCTGAGCCAGCGCCTTTTTGCGGGAGATGTACTGGGTCTCATACTGGGCCACCCGCAGGCAGACCTGCGGCATATAGGCGATGTCGGGGGTGGAAGCGCAGAGTTTCTGAGCCTTGCGGTAGGCCCGCAGAGCCGCACCGGCCCCTTTTCCCTGCACCATGGCATCGTCGCCCAGCGCCACCCATGCGGCCACATCGCCGGCGTCGGCAGCTTTTTTCCAGAACTTGCGGGCCTGTGCAGGCTCTTGCGGCAGCCCCGGCCCTCGTAGAGCATCTCGCCCATCATGCAAGGCCCTCGGCGCAGCCCTCTTCGGCAGAGAGCTGATAATAATGCATCGCGTCGTCCCAGCGTTCCTCGGTCATGGCATGGTTCCCGGCCCGCAGCTCCGCTTCGCCCGGCTCATCGGTGTCGTGGCTGGCGTGGAGCAGGCCGTTCAAAAGCGAGCAGTCCAGCGTGGCAGAGCTGGTCCACGGGTCGATGACCACGCCGTCGATGCTGTCGGAGTCCAGCGCCATCTGCATGGCGGAAGCCAGAAGCCGTTCCGCCATGGGGCGGCTGGCCGTGCCTTTATCGGCCTCTGCCATCTTCACTGAGGTGAACACCGGCAGGTAGCATCGGCCTTCTGGGTGCGCAGGGTCCAGGGCTGCAGGTCTTTCGCTTTCTCCGCCGGGACAGGATGCTCCGCCCACGGGGCGGCCCCGTCCGGCTGGTCGGACGCAGCTTCCAGCGGCACCAGGACCCTGGTGTCCAGCTCGAGGGCATAGTTGATGGCGTTCATCAGCGCCAGAAGCTCTCCTCGTTCTGGCCCTTATAGAGCGCTGCCACAGCCCGCTCTATCGCCGGACAGCCCGTACCCAGCGGCCCGTATTCCGGCAGCTTTTTGCGGTCTGCCGCGCCCACCGGGCGCAGCCGCAGCCGTGCCGCACCATCTTTTGCCATTGCATCCACCATTCTTTCCGTTGAGATTCCCTTCCAGTATAGCAGGATTTTCCGGTTTTCTCAATCTCCGGAGCCGAAATCTGCATCCAGAGCCGGTTTTCTTTGGCAAAAAACATAGCATTCCTGTTGGGAGTGCGCTATAATAAGGAGCGTCTCGACTAAATGGATCAAAGAAAGGGAGTATCGAGCCTTGAACAAAATGCTTCGCTATCTCAGCGACTACAAGCGCGAGAGCGTGCTTGCACCGCTTTTCAAGATGCTGGAAGCTACGTTTGACCTGTTCGTGCCGCTTGTGATGGCCGACATCGTCAACGTGGGTATCGCGGCCCACGATTTCCACTACATCCTCGTGCGGTGCGGCATCCTGCTGCTTCTGGCCATCGTCGGCCTCGCGTGCAGCCTGACCGCCCAATACTTCTCGGCCAAAGCGCCGTGGGTTATTCCACCGGCCTGCGTCATGCGCTGTTTGAGCACATCCAGACGCTGAGCTTTTCCGAGATGGACACCATGGGCACCAGCACCCTCATCACCCGGATGACCAGCGACGTCAATCAGGTGCAGAGCGGATTGAACCTCTTCCTCCGTCTGTTCCTGCGCAGCCCCTTCGTGGTGCTCGGCGCCATGATCATGCCTTTACGGTCAACTTCCGCGCCGCCTCATCTTCGTGGTGGCTATCCCGCTGCTGAGCGTCGTGGTCTTCGGCGTCATGGTCATCACCCGTCCGCTTTATAAGTCGGTGCAGACCCGCCTCGACCGGGTTTTGGGCCTCACCCGTGAAAACCTGACCGGCGTGCGCGTCGTCCGCGCCTTCGACAAGGAAAAGAGCGAGGTGGACCGCTTCGAGGACGCCAATGAGCTGCTGACCAAAATGCAGCTCCACGTGGGCCACATCTCCGCCCTGATGAACCCGCTGACCTACGTTATCATCAACCTTGCCATCGTGGCGCTGCTGTATGTAGGCAGCATCGAGATCAACATCGGGGCATGGCCTCCGGCGATGTCATCGCACTGGTCAACTATATGAACCAGATCCTGGTCGAGCTGGTCAAGCTGGCCAACCTCATCGTTCAGGTGAGCAAGGCTCTGGCCTGTGCAGGCCGTGTGCAGGCGGTTCTGGACACAAAGCCCGGCATGGAGTTCCCGGCCCAGCTCACCGGCAATGTTCCGGCGGAAAAGGCCGGCGACGCCGTCCGTTTCGACCATGCGAGCCTGACCTACAAGGGCGCAGGCGCACCCAGCCTCTCCGACATCAGCTTCACCGCCAAGCGCGGCCAGACCATCGGCGTCATCGGCGGCACCGGCAGCGGCAAATCCAGCCTCATCAGCCTCATTCCCCGCTTCTACGACGCCACTGAGGGCAGTGTGGAGATCATGGGCCGACCGGTCCGGCAGTACCCCCGCGCCGACCTGCGCGCAAGGTGGCTGTGGTCATGCAGAAGGCCCAGCTCTTCGGCGGCACCATCCGCTCCAACCTGCTCTGGGGCAGCCAGAATGCCTCCGACGCGACCTCTGGGCTGCGCTGGAAACGGCACAGGCTGCGGAGTTCGTCAAAGCCAAGCCCCTCGGCCTCGACGAGCCGGTCGGAACAGGCGGACGCAACCTCTCCGGCGGTCAGAAACAGCGTCTGACCATCGCCCGCGCCTCGTTGGGCAAGCCGGACATCCTCATCCTCGACGACAGCGCCAGCGCACTGGACTACGCCACCGACGCAGCCCTGCGCAAGGCTCTGGCCGCTCTGCCGGGCGATCTGACCGTCTTCATCGTCAGCCAGCGCGCCGCCAGCCTGCAGCACGCCGACCAGATCATCGTGCTGGACGATGGCCATATGGTGGGCCTTGGCCGTCACGCCGAGCTGCTGGAAAGCTGCCCGGTCTACAAGGAAATTTATGAGAGCCAGTTCAAGAAAGGGGATGCGCAGAAATGAGTGCAAAAGCAAAAAGCAAGCTGACCCCTGAACAGCAGAAGGCCACCATGACCCGGGTGCTGCAGAAAATCAAGCCCTACGGCTTCTTCGTGGTGTGCAGCCTCATCGTGGCCGCTGTGAGCGTGGCGGCCCAGCTGTATATCCCCATCCTCTGCGGCAGCGCCATCGACATGATGCTGGGCAAAGGTGCCGTGGACTTCGCGGGCGTGCTGCGCATCATCTACGAGATCATCGTGGTGGCGGTTGTCGCCGCTTTGCGCAGTGGCTGCTGAGCGTCTGCAACAACCGCATCACCTTCGCAGTCAGCCGTGACCTGCGCAACGCCGCCATGCGGAAGATCCAGACCCTTCCCCTCTCTTACCTCGACAGCCATCCTTCCGGCGACATCGTGAGCCGGATGGTGGCCGATGTGGATACCTTTGCGGACGGCCTGCTGATGGGCTTCACCCAGCTGTTCTCGGGTGTGCTGACCATCCTCGGCACCCTGCTCTTCATGTTGCAGCAGAATGTCCCTATCACGCTGGTGGTGGTCTGCATCACCCGCTGAGCCTTGTGGTGGCCAGCTTTCTCGCAAAGCGCAGCTACAAGTATTTCCAGAGCCAGAGCACCGTGCGCGGCGAGCAGACTGCCCTTGTCAACGAGATGATAGAGGGTCAGAAGGTCGTGCAGGCCTTCGGCCACGAGGCCCAGAGCTCGAGGCTTTTGACGAGGTGAATGGCCGCCTGCAGGACGTGAGCCTGAAGGCCATCTTCTTCTCCAGCATGACCAACCCCGCCACCCGCTTCGTCAACAACATCGTCTACGCAGCGTCGGCCTCGTGGGCGCGATCTATGCCGTAGCCGGAGGCATCACCATCGGCCAGCTGAGCATCTTCCTGAACTACGCCAACCAGTACACCAAGCCCTTCAACGAAATTTCCGGCGTCGTGACCGAGCTGCAGAACGCTCTGCCTGCGCGGCCCGCGTGTTCGAGCTGCTGGACGCCGAAGACCAGACCCCCGAAGCGGAGAACGCCGCAAAGCTCGTGCCGGACGGCCACGTCCAGATCGAGGACGTCTCTTTCCGCTATCTGCCCGACCGCCCGCTCATCGAGGGCCTGTCTCTGGACGTCAAGCCCGGCCAGCGTATCGCCATCGTCGGCCCCACCGGCTGCGGCAAGACCACCCTCATCAACCTGCTCATGCGATTCTATGATGTCAACGGCGGCTCCATCAAAGTCTCCGGCACCGACATCCGGGACGTGACCCGCGCCTCCCTGCGCGGCAGCTACGGCATGGTGTTGCAGGATACCTGGCTCCGGGCCGGCACCGTGCGGGAGAACATCGCCTACGGCAAGCCGGATGCCACCCTCGACGAGGTGGTGGCTGCGGCCAAGGCAGCCCACGCCGACAGCTTCATCCGCCGCCTGCCCGAGGGCTACGACACCGTCATCGCCGAGGACGGCGGCAACATCAGCCAGGGCCAGAAGCAGCTGCTCTGCATCGCCCGCGTGATGCTCTGTCTGCCCCCGATGCTGATCCTGGACGAGGCCACTTCCTCCATCGACACCCGCACCGAGGTGCGCATCCAGGCAGCCTTTGCCCGGATGATGCAGGGCCGCACCAGCTTCATCGTGGCACACCGCCTTTCCACCATCCGGGAGGCCGACGTCATCCTCGTGATGAAGGACGGCCACATCGTGGAGCAGGGCGACCACGATACCCTGCTGGCGCAGGGCGCTTCTACGCCAAGCTCTACAACAGCCAGTTCGAGGGCGTGGAGACTTAACGCTTCAACTTATAGCAATTCAACTTTTTAATGCAACAGCGGTGAATTGCATATCGCAAAGATGCCGTTTGAATGCTGCACTAATTTCTTGACTTGCGATAAAATTTGCGATAAACGATTTTGGGAAGGAATATAATCGTGTCGAAAGATGAATATTTGATTACAGATCCACCCCTTAAAGCGCTGACTGTTTTTGCGATGCCGATGATCCTTGGCAGCTTTTTTCAACAAGTATACAATATGGCCGATTCCATAATAGTTGGTCAATTTGTTGGCTCCTCGGCACTTGCGGCTGTTGGTGCTTGTGCTGCACTGACCAATGTTTTTATTTGTGTGGCGCTTGGTGCTGGTGTGGGCGCAGGTGTGCTTGTAAGCCGCTATTTTGGTGCAAAAAATTATGGTAAAATGAAAACCATTGTGTCAACGTCCCTGATCAGCTTTTTGATCTTAAGCGTTGTCCTTGGTGTCTTTGGCTTTTGCTTTTCCCATTTCATGATGAGCGGATTACAGACCCCTGCCGATATATTGGAAGAAGCAGTATTGTATCTGCGTGTCTACTTTGTGGGTTTCCCGTTTCTATTCATGTACAACATTCTTTCCACCATGTTCACTTCCATCGGTGAATCCAAAATTCCGTTGGGACTGCTGATATTCTCATCTATCCTGAATATTTTTATGGATCTCTGGATGGTGGCTGGTCTTGGTCTGGGGGTGTTTGGTGCAGCCCTTGCGACCTTGATCGCACAAGGAATTTCTGCCGTGTTTTCGTTTTTGATCTTTCTGTCTCGGATGCGGCAATACAAGAGCTCCTTTAGCAGGTTCGACCGGCAGGAGCTGTATTCCATGCTTCGCATTGCGGTACCATCGGTTTTGCAGCAGTCCACAGTGTCTATCGGTATGATGATCGTGCAGGCAGTGGTAAATCCCTTCGGCACACAGGCACTTGCCGGGTATGCGGCAACGATGCGGGTAGAAAATGTTTTTTCGCTGATCTTCGTATCCATCGGCAATGCAGTTTCGCCGTTTGTATCCCAGAATTTTGGCGCAAAGAAAATTGAGCGTATCAAAAAAGGGTATCATGCTGCACTGGTGTTGGATCTATGCTTTGCAGTTCTTGCTTTCGTGGTCATTGAAACACTGCACACACAGATTTCCTCGTTGTTCTTGGGAAAAGACGGAACCGCGTTGGCCTATCAGGTGTCCGGTGATTATATGAGATGGCTTGGTTACTTTTTCATCTTCATGG
>ENA-OQDD01000556-OQDD01000556.1-human-gut-metagenome-genome-assembly--contig:-NODE-556-length-14879-cov-1.274471_pt1 | contig 14879 bp, 20 predicted proteins | sample MGYA00242507_ERZ504598 | MGnify/ENA primary metagenome ERZ504598 (study PRJEB26092, sample SAMD00036318) | human gut metagenome | host: Homo sapiens | study: EMG produced TPA metagenomics assembly of... | reverse complement strand
CAATGTACATTCTGTCACCAAACAGCTGTGTGATCAGTTTAGCGTAAGGTGTTTCACCACAACCTGCACATGCTCCGGAGAACTCAAGCAGAGGCTGTTTGAACTGGCTTCCCTTAACAGTTGTTTCTTTGAATTTAGCGATAACATCTTCTTTGATCGGAAGTTCTCTTCCATAATCGAAGAATTTCTGAAGTCCTGCGTTTGCTTCCATGTTTTCCATAGCAAGGGCTTTTGCACCTTTCTTGCCTGGGCAGACATTTGCACAGGAACCACATCCTGTACAGTCATAAGCTGATACAGTCATGGTGAATTTATAATCTTTCATACCAGTCATAGGAAGAGTAGCCATTCCTTCTGGAGCGTTAGCTGCTTCTTGTTCTGTCAGTGCTACCGGACGAATTGCTGCGTGCGGGCAGACATATGCACAACGGTTACACTGGATACAGTTTTCTGGCTGCCATACCGGTACGTTTACTGCGATACCACGTTTTTCGTATGCAGCAGTTCCGGATGGTGTAGTACCATCAACATATTCTGTAAATGCAGATACAGGGAGTGTGTTACCTTCCTGCGCATTGATCTTGCACTGGATGTTGTTTACGAAGTCCTGAGCTTCCTGAGCACCGTGAGTTGCATGAGCCATGAAGAGACCTTCATCTTCTGCATCTTTCCAGCTTTCCGGAACTTTAACTTCTACAACCTGTTTTGCACCGGCATCGATAGCTGCCCAGTTTTTCTGAACAACGTCATCACCTTTACGTCCGTAAGTAGCTTTTGCAGCTGCTTTCATCAGTCGATTGCCTGCTCTTCCGGAATGATTCCTGTAAGTTTGAAGAATGCAGACTGAAGGATTGTGTTGATACGAGTTGGTCCCATACCAGTTTCGATACCGATCTTAACACCGTCGATGGTGTAGAATTTGATATCATGGTTAGCGATGAATGCTTTTACCTGTCCCGGGAGATGTTTTTCAAGTCCTTCCATATCCCATGCGCAGTTAAGAAGGAATGTACCACCATCAACAAGTTCCTGAACCATGTTATATTTGTTTACATAGGACGGATTGTGACATGCAACAAAGTTTGCTTTGTGGATCAGGTATGTGGATTTGATCGGTTTCTTACCGAAACGAAGGTGAGACATTGTAACACCGCCGGACTTCTTGGAGTCATAATCAAAATATGCCTGAGCATACATATCTGTATTGTCACCAATGATCTTGATGGAGTTTTTGTTAGCACCTACAGTACCATCAGCTCCAAGTCCCCAGACTTACAGTTTGTAGTTCCTTCTGGTGTTGTAACAATCGGAGCACCTGTTTCAAGAGAAAGGTTTGTAACGTCATCAACGATACCGATTGTGAATTTTTCTTTTGTTGTGTTCTCATATACTGCAACGATCTGTGCCGGTGTAGTATCTTTGGAACCAAGTCCATAACGTCCTGTAAAGATCTTAACATCTTTAAACTTGCTGTCTTTTAATGCAGCAACAACGTCAAGGTACAGAGGCTCGCCAAGTGCTCCTGGCTCTTTTGTTCTGTCAAGAACGCTGATCTGTTTTACAGAATCCGGAATAGCATCGATCAGTGCCTGTGCACAGAATGGTCTGTAAAGACGAACTTTAACAACACCGACTTTCTTTCCTGCTGCTGCAAGATAATCGATTGTTTCTTCGATTGTATCGTTTACGGAACCCATAGCGATGATGATGTGTTCAGCATCCTCAGCTCCATAGTAGTTGAACAGTTTGTAATCTGTTCCGATCTTTTCATTAACTTTGTCCATGTATTCCTGAACTACTGCCGGAAGAGCATCATAGAACGGGTTACATGCTTCTCTTGCCTGGAAGAAGATATCAGGGTTCTGAGCTGAACCTCTCTGACATGGATGATTCGGATTAAGCGCATGGTCACGGAATGCCTGGATAGCATCCATATCTGCCATATCCTTCAGATCTTCATAATCCCATGTTTCAATCTTCTGGATCTCGTGAGATGTACGGAATCCATCGAAGAAGTTGATGAACGGAACTTACCTTTTGATTGCTGCCAGATGAGCAACTGGTGTCAGGTCCATAACTTCCTGTACAGATGATTCGCAGAGCATTGCACATCCGTCTGACGACAGGCCATAACGTCGGAATGGTCTCCGAAAATGGAAAGTGCATGAGAAGCAAGTGCACGAGCGGATACATTGATAACGCCCGGAAGCTGCTCACCAGCGATTTTGTAAAGGTTCGGGATCATCAGAAGAAGACCCTGGGATGCAGTATAAGTAGTTGTCAGGGCACCTGCTGCCAGAGATCCGTGTACTGCACCTGCAGCACCTGCCTCAGACTGCATCTCTGTAACCTGTACTTCCTGTCCAAAGATGTTCTTTCTTCCCTGAGTTGCCCACTCATCTGTTGCTTCCGCCATAACAGATGAAGGAGTGATCGGGTAGATAGCAGCTACATCTGAATATGCATAAGAAGCATGAGCGGCTGCATGGTTACCATCCATGGTTTTCATCTTTCTTGCCATAGTTTGTTTTCCTCCTTAAAGGTATGATGAAAATTTTTATTTATTTCAGACCACTGAAACGGTCTAAAAGTCCACTGGTTATTATAGCATACACTATTGCGATTGTCCAATCGGGATTACGCATTTTCTGTATCTATTTACATACAAAAAAGTTAGCCATTTATAAGTTTTTTCAGGGATTTTCGCTTTCAGCATCCTGCACAGTTCTTCCTGAATTTCCGCGAGTTCGCAGTGAACAGAACAGGTCTGTCCGTCTGCGCTGTTCCTGGCACAGTCATAGCCAGGTTCCAGGCAGTCAATGATGAACATTCCCGGATCGATCGTTGTATAAACATCATAAAGTGTTATCTGATCAAGATCACAGTTCAGAGAATATCCCCATGAACACCACGATAGCCTCTGACCATTCCTGATTTCGCAGTTTTTTCAGGATTTTGTATGCAAAAGGTGCTGTGATCAGTTCTTTTTCACAGATTTCATTTACGCTGACTCTCTTTTCCTCTGCCATTGCGCGGAGCACCCGCACAGCATAATCGCATTCTCTGGTTATCAACATACTCTGTTTCCTCTTTCCATTACCCGTAACTCTCCAGCAAACTTTCTTAAATTATAGCAATTCCTCTGTGTAAATTCAATGTTTTTATGATTTAAGGCTTGCAAAATCTCCACTTTACTGTAAAATGGGAATGAATGGCCAAAACAGGCCAGTTACTGTTCAATGATCGAAAACTTAATTCGAAACCATAATGAAGAAAAGAGGTACCTTATGATTTCAGCAAATAATATCACTTTACGTGTTGGCAAAAAAGCCTCTTTGAGGATGTCAACATCAAATTTACCGAAGGCAACTGCTACGGTCTGATCGGAGCAAACGGTGCCGGTAAATCTACTTTCCTTAAAATCCTTTCCGGACAGCTCGAACCGACCAATGGAGATATTGTGATCACTCCTGGCCAGCGACTCTCCTTCCTGCAGCAGGACCACTTCAAATATGATTCCTTCAACGTACTGGATACCGTTATCATGGGAAATGCCAGACTTTATGAAATCATGAAGGAAAAAGAGGCGATCTATGCAAAGGAAGATTTTACAGATGAAGACGGTATCCGTGCCAGCGAACTTGAGGGTGAATTCGCAGAGATGAACGGATGGGAGGCAGAGTCTGATGCTGCTACTCTTCTGAACGGACTTGGCATCGAATCCGAGCTCCACTATACACAGATGCTGACCTGACCGGCAGCCAGAAAGTCAAAGTTCTTCTTGCACAGGCTCTGTTCGGCAATCCGGACATTCTTCTTCTGGATGAGCCTACCAACCATCTGGATCTTCCGGCAATCGAATGGCTCGAAGAATTTCTGATCAACTTTGACAATACTGTCATCGTTGTATCCCATGACCGTTATTTTCTTAATAAGGTCTGCACACATACTGCCGATATTGACTATGGCAAGATCCAGCTGTATGCCGGAAACTATGATTTCTGGTTTGAATCCAGCCAGCTTCTTATCAAACAGATGAAAGAAGCCAACAAAAAGAAAGAAGAAAAAATCAAAGAGCTGCAGGAATTTATTTCCCGATTCAGTGCCAACGCTTCCAAATCCAAACAGGCAACCTCCCGTAAGCGTGCACTGGAAAAAATCCAGCTGGATGATATGCGTCCTTCCAGTCGTAAGTATCCATACATCGACTTCCGTCCAAACCGCGAGATCGGCAATGAAGTGCTTATGGTCGAAAACCTCTCCAAGACTATTGATGGCGTAAAAGTTCTGGACAATATCAGCTTTACTCTCGGTCATGACGATAAGTTGCATTTGTTGGTGCCAATGAACAGGCCATTACTACTTTTTCCGTATCCTGTCGGTGAACTGGAGCCAGACGAAGGAAGTTACAAATGGGGTGTCACCACTCTCAGGCATATTTCCCAAAAGACAATACACAGGAATTTGACAATGATCTCACGATCACAGACTGGCTGACACAGTATTCTGAAATCAAAGATGCTACTTATGTCCGCGGTTTCCTTGGCAGAATGCTCTTTCCTGGTGAAGACGGCGTAAAAAAGTACGTGTTCTTTCCGGTGGTGAAAAAGTCCGCTGCCTGTTGTCCAAAATGATGATTTCCGGTGCTAATATCCTGATTCTTGATGAACCTACCAACCATCTGGACATGGAATCTATTACTGCATTGAACAATGGACTGATCAAATTCCCGGGAGTTATCCTTTTACTTCCCATGACCATCAGTTCGTGCAGACAACCGCCAACCGTATCATGGAAATCCTTCCTGACGGTAAGCTGATTGACAAGATCACCACCTATGACGAATATCTGGCAAGCGACGAAATGGCGAAGAAACGTCACGTCTTCCAGGTTAACGAAGAAGATGCTGCCGATAACTAGAATTTCATACTGCAGTTTTACTGCATGACAAAGCTCCCGTTTTTAATGATCGGGAGCTTTTGCAGCTTACTGTTTACAGTATTTTTTATTTCATTGTGATATCCGCCAGTTTTCCATTTGTCACTTTCAAAAGTGCAGCAAGCGGAACTTCAGCGTCAGTCCGACGCGGCCTCCACTTACATATATTTCTTCAAACCCACCCGCGGATGCATCAAACACGACCGGATATGGTTTTTTCATTCCAAGCGGACTGCAGCCGCCTCTTACATAGCCTGTAATTTTCAGAATATCTTTAACATGGATCATATCCACAGCCTTCTCTCCAACTGCTTTCGCAGCCGCCTTACGATCCACTTCTTTTTCGATCGGTACTACAAATACATAGTATCCGCCGCTTTTCCCTTCCATAACCAGTGTTTTAAAAGACTGTTCATATGGTGCCCCAATCAGATCTGCACTGTGAAGTCCATCAATAAACTCATCACATTCATATGGAAATGCTTCATATTTCACTTCTTGACGATCCAGCATTCTCATCGCATTTGTCTTAGCTTCTTTGCCATGTTGTCCTTCTTTCCTGCCTTCTACCCGGCATCTTTACTGTTACTTTCTCTTTTTATGTGTATCATCACGTCTGGATATCTTTTCCAGAGTTCTTCTCCCTCCCGGTCGTCTTCGTCCATCATTTCTCTCAGCACTTCCTCATCCAGTTCATCCTCATCAATTACAACCGGTTCTTCATAGCATCATTCATTGGATGATAGGAATCTTCTGTATCAAAAGATCCCAGCGGAAGATCAATTTCTTTCTGTCTGCTCTTTCTCGGTCGGTACGGAATTGTTTTTTCTGATTCAGGTGCCACCGCATCCTTTTTTATGTTTTCTTCCTTTATTTTTTTCAAGTCTGAAATCTACCTGCTGCGCACTCCGAGATGCTTTATGAGAACTGTTCTTGCGCTCTTCCGGTGTATGCTTCACATTTTGTCTCTGTGCCGATGTTCTTCTGACTTCTTCTGCGCCTTTCTTTCTGATTTCTGTGGCATATATCCCTGAAATCCACATAATCAGAACTGTCCTGTCCATCGTTATACGCATCCTCTTCGTACTCTTCTTCCTCGTCATCATCTTTGCGCCTGTTTGTCGCAACTGAATCAGCATTCCAAGAAGTGCAAATCCTGCACTCAGTCCCAGACCATACGGAATATCCGCCAGTCCGCCTAATTTTGCAGCAGAAAAGCCTGCCATCGCACCTCCCAGAAGGCTTGTCCCAATGATCAGAACTTCTCTCGCCTGCTTCATAGCCAGCACACCAAGGCCCACTCCCAGAAGGAGACAGAAAAAGAATACCAACGAAGTAGTTGGATGAAAAACATAAATACCAAGTCCAATTCCAATGCCTGCTCCCAGAATAAAAATTCCAATCTTATAGCTCACAAATGCGATCACGGCCAGTAGTACACCCGCTCCAACCATAAAAACCGCATACATATATTTCTCTGTCACACCACCGGTATACGCTGCACCAAATCCAATTCCAGCTCCAATGACAAAACCACAGAGCATCATCCAGAAACGCAGAAGCCGATATCCCAGAATACAGTTGATCACTCCAAAATCAGCAGTACTGCAAAACCGATCATCGAAAACTGGATATAGACGGTACTGTCCGCGTATTCTCAATCATATTCATAATCTGCTGCAAAATATCATTCATAAAAATATCTCCTCTAAAACATAAAATATATCGTTTTCAGATTATCCAGAATACCATAATGATACTCTACTGTACTGAGCCCATACATTTTCAGATAATATTCAGCAACTTTCTGAACATATCCTTCCTGTATCCACTGCTGACATGCTTCGTCAAAAGCTTCCTGCGAAGTAAATTTGAAACGTACTACCGCAGCTCCGTTCTCAAGACGCATACAGCAGAAATCATAAATCTGCTGTTCATCATATGTATCAAAACATGCCTGATTCAGCACATAAAAATTAAGATCCGTCGCAGTACACTCCGGAACCGGAAATTCATCGGATGCTGTATATAATTGCTCATATTCCTGTGGAAAAGGACACAGATAATCATAAATTGTTGTCTTATGTTCTTCCAGAGAAACCGCACCGCCTTCCAGAAATGCCGGCTGATCCCGTTTGTAGCATCTACATAATATTGCTCACCGTTAATTTCTACGATATTCCAGGCATGTCCTTCATCACTGTCCCTCGCATTTCCCTCTACATAAATACACGGAACTCCAAGCTGTTCCAAAAGATACTGTACCGCCCTCGCATATCCGGCACACACAGCTTTCTTTTTCCAGAAAATGCCTGCAATATTCTGGTCATCCTCCGATGCTTCATACTCTGCATGATCTATCAGATACGTATAAACTGTTTTGACCTTATCATAAGCAGACATATCCTGTGTAATCTGCTCTTTCACTTCTTCCAGCGCATGTTCCATGAATGCCATAATTTCCTGAATTTCCTGATCTGTATACGTATATCCAGGTGAAAATCTGCAATAATCAGTTCCTTTATACGCAGTCGTATATACTTCCTCACGATTGTGCACCCAGAAAAGTTCCGGATGATCCTTCAGCAATGCATGGTAAACTTTGCTGATCAGCTGTTCATTCGAAGATGTCAGATAAAACTCATCTTGTCTCTCCTGTATTCCACTCAGCATTTCACGATATATTTTCTTCTCATCTTCTGTCAGCAATCCAAAATAATATTCCCTGTAATTGTCATCGGTCTGCAGAATCTCCTGTTTTCTTAATGACCTGACTTCAGCAGGTTCCTGAGAAAGAAGATCACTCTGCCAGATGACACCCATAAACAGGACAATCAAAACGCAGAAAACTCTACGTCCAAATCTTCTTTTTTCTTCATCTGTCACTCCCTTATCTCCTGTACAGTCTTATATTATCAGACTTCTGCCATCAATAAAAGAGCTTGCTGTAAAAACCGAACGACTCTTTCGAATCGTCCGGCCTTGTTTATCATCAATCTTCAAAAGTAACCTGAATATCACTGTTATCCGGTTTTTGCGGAAGAATTTCCGCAGAACTTCCGGAAACCGAAACATTCTGATTCAGGATTTCATCCAGCGTATCTGTCACTTCTACACTACCCGTCGCATAATTGGAAGTCGTCTGATTTTCGGATTCATCACTCATATCCTCAAATGTTATCTCAACATCCTCAGCCGCATCAGCAGGTGCTGTAATTGTTTCCGCTGTATCATGTGTTGCTGTATCCTTCACATTCAATCCATCACTGAGAGAGTTTGTTGTTTCTGCACAAGTGTTGCTGACGTTGTTATATTATCCGTTATCAGATCTGTTTCTGCATTGTCTGCATTGCACCCTGGTTTTCCATCTCTGCAACTTCCGTCTGTGTAGGATAGAAGGAAGGCTGACGGATATAACGGAAACTTGCACCATAAGCTTCTCCAACTGTTACTCCATTCTTACTGGAAGAACAGTGTACTGCGATCCAGTCACCCGCATCTGTCTTGCCACAGATAATACCTACATGGTTATTACTGCCCGCTTCCGGTCCATTCTGAAATACAAGGTCACCCGGCTGCGCATCCTGTTCACTGACAACATTGGCATTCTCCCACTGTTCAGAAGTACCGTCTCCCACACTGCTCTGCATACCCTGATTCAGATATCCATTGATCACTGACCATGTAACAAATCCACTGCAGTCAAGACCATATGCACGGACAGTTCCACTGCTGGCACTGCCTGCTGCAGATACTTTTTCGGCAGAACCCCAACTGGAGTCTTTACCAATCTGCGTTGATTTGCCGCCCCAGAAATATCCAACTTCACCTACCAGTAATATGCTGCAGTAATGACATTTACACGTTCTTCAGAAACATCATCCCCGACACTCTGACGTACAAATCCTTTCGCATCTGTAACGATCGCACAGAGCAGCTTGCAATCTGTTTCTACATATTTCTTAAGTACTGTCCTGTTTTCCTGTGAAATATTATTCTGTTTAATATAATGGTTAATGTGATAGTTTCCATAAGAAACATGTGTAATGCTTTCTTTATCACGGACAACCGGGTTCATCTCAGCAAAGATCTTTGCCAGTTCATCCTTCGCTGATGAATCAAGAGTGAACTCCGTGTTTCCTTCCTGGCTCTGCTCATAAACATAGATTGCCAAGATATCCTGCCAGTTACGCACGAGCAGAGAATCTGCTGAAGTCGTCAGGCCGTCAGCCCTGCTGTCGCTAGCGTCTGTCAGTTTGTTTTTTTCTTTATATTCTTTTTCAATTTCATCCATCACAGAAGAAAAATCATCAGAAAAAGAAAGCTGATAATTATTTTTCAGACTGTCCAGATAAAATTCTTTGCCTGCATGAAGGTTCGACACATAATAAACCGGTGTTCCTGTCTTGCCTGTAACATTTCCACTTCCATCAGAAATATCTGTTGCATTCCCCGCATCCTTCTGATTCTTCTGCAATTCTGCAATCTTGCTTTCAAAACCAACAAGAAGATCGTAATTTGTAACAAACTTCTTCTGGTCTTCCGGCAGGCTGTCATATTCTGCTCTGAGTTCTTTTACCCTTGCCGCATGATTTACTGTAAGTGTCTCCTTCGCAAGTGCATTGATCTTTGCTACCAGATTCTTTGCAGCTTCAGATTCTGTTACATTTGTCGGTGCCGGACTCGGTGTTGCAGTTGGATCGACGGTCGTCACAGTCGGCTCCGGTGTTGCAGTTGGATCCGATGGCGTCACAGTCGGTGCCGGACTCGGTGTTGCAGTTGGGTCCGATGGCGTCACAGTCGGCTCCGGTGTCGGCGTATCTGGTTCCGGTGTTGGTGTATCTGGTTCTGGCGTCGGCGTATCTGGCTCCGGTGCCGGTGTGTCCGGTTCTGGTGCCGGTGTGTTCGGTTCCGGTGCCGGTGTGTCCGGTGTATCACTTCCATCAGAGATTACCTCACCACTTCCATCGCCCAAATCGCTTGCAGTTTCTATATGCTCATCCGCAGCCATGACTGACATCGGACTGGATAAACCATTGCAGAATAAATTGTTACACATAAACTTCTGGTCAGATATTTGTTCTTCATTCTGGTAAAATTGCTCCCTTCTGTCAAGAACATATCTTTATTCCCCTTATAAAGGTATGTTTCTCACTGCTAACTCACTTACACAATAACTGTGGTTAGTTTAGCATAAACTTCCATAAAAATCAACCGCCGGGATAAATACCCCGACGGTTTCTGGATAAAATTCACATTCTTTTCATATTTACATAACTGCATAAGCATAATCTGCTATGCCATTCTTCCGGCATAACTGAAACAGTCCCTGAAATACCTGATAGCACACAGTGAGGATATAATGAATATCATCATCTATATTTCTCTTACAGTTCAGATATCTCCTGTGATGTTCCTTAATGTACTGTAGAAGCTGATTCAGCGTCTCAAAATGGATTTCCTTCTCCGTATACACATCAGCCTTACCTTCCAGAACAAATGCTTTCAGCTCGTTCTTCAGATGCTTTTCATAGGTGTTGTGCTGATAAAGTGTACCATCAAACGTCTTATTATGTGGAAAAGTAAAATAATCTGCTATATAATGCATGACCTCTCCGGATCTCCGCCAGAATACCCTGTCATTATATCCGGCCCCTGACTGAACCAGTCGTCGTATCTTACCCTGAACCTCATCAAAAGTACCGAAATACTCATGTCTCTTGGTTACAAATGAAGGCTGGATGTCCGGCAGGATATTGCCAAGACAAAATGCTTTTCTATGTGACTGTAAACTTCATTAGCCGGCATCTGATCTGCCAGATACCTTGCCAATAATATGTGTGATTTCTTACGCACAATAAACACTTCTTTCTCTGATAAAAAACAGTTTACCGTAACCATATCTACTATAGCAGATTTACTTTTTTAATTCAAATAAAGTTTTTATAAAATCCTGATACTTTTTGGTACAAAATCATCTTTCAAGACACCAAGCGCCATACTGTGCTGCGCAGCATGTCTTTTTTCAACCAGTGTTCTTGGATATCCAACTACTCCATTGTTATCATACGGATCATTAAAATAATACTTTTCTTCATCATATCCCACCAGCAGCATACAATGTTCGTTCGAGGTCCAGCAAAATCGTTCTCCTGTATCCAGAAGTTTCCACTCCGGTCCCGGAATTTCCTTACGCATGTTGATACATGCCCAGAATACCACCGGCATATCCTGATCGATATACTTTTTCAGAAGTGTCTCTGTCGATGTTCCCGTCTCATCCAGAAATTCATAATGATCCCCTGCGGCTTTTGCAAGCGCTTTCTGAAGTCCTCTCGCATAAATCCCATAAGATTCTTCATCATAAGGATTTCCACAGAAAAATTTATTCGGATCCGACCATACAGAACACCATCCCGTATTTCCATCTCCCGGCACTCAAGACAGTTCTGAATAAACTCATCTACCGTAATCTCATAGCCAAGATACTTCAATAACATAACTGCCGAAACGCTCTCGCATCCAGTTGGATATTTTATGCTCTGGTCAATATATGGTACCTGAATCTTACGCACTTGCTTTTGTCTCCTCTTCTTTGGAAGATGTGATTTTTTGATCACTGTAAGCGTAAGCAGAAGCAGGATCAGGCTGATTCCAAGAACCACCCACCAGATATGTACAAATCCGGCAATGATATACCCGATAAAGGAGATCACTGCAACTACTGCTGCATACTGCATCTGCGTAGTTACGTGATTGATATGATTTGACTGTGCCCTGCTGAAGACATAACTGTAGTATCAGAAATCGGAGAAACATGGTCACCACAGACTGCTCCTGCCAGAACTGCTGATACAGAAATGATCATCATCTGAAGATTTTCAGAACCCGGGAACATTGCGATCGCGATCGGAACCAGGATTGCAAAAGTTCCCCAGCTTGTTCCTGTTGAAAAAGAAAGGAACACAGCAACTACAAACAAGATTGCCGGAAGGATCACACTTGCAGATGCATTACTTCCAACGATATTTTTGACAAAAGTACTGATTTCCAGTGCATCGCCCATGCCTTTCAGTGACCATGCAAAGATCAGAATTGCAATTGCAGGAATCATCATCTTGAATCCCTCTACAAAGCTGTCCATAAATCCCTTAAAGGTAACCACTTTGCGTGGAAGATAAAGAATCAGCATAAAAAATACCGTGATCATCGTAGCAAAGATCAAGCTGGTCTCTGCATCGCAACCAGAAAAAGCAGTCACGATATCTGTTGCTCCACCAAGGAATCCTGTATAGATCATTGCCCCGATTGCAGATACGATAAGTACCAGTACCGGCAGCACAAGATCGATGACTTTTCCATTTGCTGAGATTTCTTCGTCTTTAACCTGATCAAATTCCTCTCCACCTGAAGTAAAAAGATCTCCTCTGGCCGCATTGCGTTCATGTACCTTCATCAGACCAAAATCCAGTCCGGTCATGATGATGAAAACTACCATCACAAGTGTCAGGATCGCATACAGATTATACGGAATCGTTGACAGGAACAGCTGAAATCCTGTAATACCAGCATCATCCGGCACATAAGAATTGACAGCTGCCGCCCAGCTGGAAATCGGTGCGATAATACATACCGGTGCAGCTGTTGCATCAATAATATATGCCAGTTTGGCTCTGGATACCTTGTAACGGTCTGTGACAGGTCTCATAACAGAACCAACTGTCAGGCAGTTAAAATAATCATCCACAAAGATCAGTACGCCAAGACCTGTCGTTGCCAGCATTGCACTTTTCTTAGTCTTGATCTTACTTCCCGCCCATTTGCCATAAGCTGCCGATCCGCCTGATTTTGACATCAGGACGATGATCATTCCAAGCAGTACATCAAAGATCAAAATATTCAGATTCATACTGTTCTTCATGATATCAAAGAATGCCACAAATGCATTCCACGGATGAAAGCCGGTATACAGCAAGTGCCCCTGCTGCCACCCGATAAAAAGCGAACTGTACACTTCCTTGGTTACTAATGCCAGCACGATTGCCAGCAATGGCGGTACCAGTGACCACCATGTTCCGATAAACATCGAACCATCCATTTCATTTTCCCCCTGCATATTATATTTTCAATGCTTTAAATCTATTATACACTACCATATTTGTCCTGTACACCAAAAAGTGAGAAGCCCGGTGGAAATATTCTCCAGGTTTCGCACTTTCTTTATAATATTCTTTAATCCATCAAACTACTCGGCCTTTTTACTCAAACGAAATACTGCCAAAATCCGGTGTTCCCATCAGGTCGAACGGAGTACTCTGGTATACGTAATAATTCAGCCAGTTTGTATACAGATTATTGGCATGAGCTCTCCAGAGAAGCAGCGGTCTGTTTTCCGGATCATTATCTTTGTAATAATTCTTCGGAAGATCGATTTGAAGTCCCTTTCCTACATCTCTCTTATATTCTCCATCCAGTGTCACACGGTCATATTCCGGATGTCCCATGACAAAAATCTTACGTCCCCCCTGCGCCATTGCAAGAAAAAGCCCCGCCTCCTCAGATTCTGCAAGAATCGTGATATCTTTACATGCACGGATATCTTCGATTGGAACCTCTGTATGTCTGGAATGTGGTGCAAGAAAAGCATCATCAAATCCTCTGACCAGCGGGATCTTACGATTCAGAACTTTGTGCCAGAAGAGACCAAACATTTTGTGATCGAGCTGACGTTTCTGAAGTCCGTAAAAATGATACAGACTTGCCTGTGCAGCCCAGCACAGAAAAATCGTAGATGTCACATGACTTTCTGTCCAGTCCATGATCTCTGTCAGCTCGTTCCAGTAATCCACTTCTTCAAACTCCATCTGTTCTACCGGTGCTCCTGTCACGATCATTCCATCAAACTTCATATCTTTGAGTTCCGAAAAAGTCTGATAAAATTTATTCACGATGATTGGCAGACGTATTTTTTGCCTAATGGCTCTCAACTGCCATAAAAGTCACGTCCACCTGTAATGGTGTGTTTGACAGAGACCGCAGAATGCTGCAGTTCTGTTTCTTCTTTCAGAGGCATCAGATTCAGGATCAGAATCTGAAGTGGGCGAATGTCCTGGTGTACCGCTCTTCCCTCATCCATGACAAATATATTTTCTCTTTCAAGAATTTCTTTTACCGGTAATCTCCCTGTATCTTAATCGGCATTTTCTGTTCCTCCTTTTGTCCAATTACAAATTTTTCAAGAATCCCGCCACTGATATAATTTTGTTGCTCACCACCTGCAGAGGTGGAGTCATCTCATATCTGATATAATCTTTTATCTTTCTGCCAGTTTCAGGAAATCTTCCTCTGACAGAATCGGAATTCCAAGTTCCCGGGCTTTTTTATTTTTTGATGAATTCGAAGTCACATCATTATTGATCAGATAATTTGTCTTACCCGTCACCGAACCGGTTACTTTGCCGCCCAGTGATTCGATCAGATTTTTGGCTTCTCCTCTGTTACTGAAATGTTCCAGACTTCCGGTAATGACAAAGTTCATTCCTGCAAAGATCTGCTCACCGGAAATTTCTTCCTTATTAATATGAAGATATTTCAGCAGATGATCTACTTTTGATTATTCTCCGGATTACTGAATACTTTGTCAGACTCTTTGCTATGACCGGTCCGATTCCATCGATCGCACTGATTTCTTCTTCATCTGCTGAACGGATCTTGTCCAGATCATCATCAAAATGCCGACAGATTACTTTTGCATTGGAAAGTCCGATATTTGCGATTCCAAGACTGTAGATTACTTTTGCAAGTGTTGTTTCTTCTGCCTTCTCAATGCTGTTCATCAGGTTTTCATAGGACTTTTCTCCAAAGCCTTCCATCGTTACGATCTCATCACGAAACTTTTCTATCTCAAAGATATCTCCGAAGTTGTGTATAAAACCTTTTGC